>Ga0209700_103449_pt1 | contig 30258 bp, 11 predicted proteins | sample SiratroredBW_FD_187528 | JGI IMG/M metagenome (GOLD analysis project Ga0209700, IMG submission 187528) | Root nodule microbial communities of legume samples collected from California, USA - Siratro red BW (SPAdes) (version 2) | ecosystem: Host-associated > Plants > Roots > Nodule | place: USA...
GGGAATTGCAACATAAATGTTCTTTGTATTGGTAATATATATTTTCTTGACTGCAATATTGCCTGAATTATCCAGCCATTAAACTTTATGCTTTGACTCTAATTTAAAAAAAAAAAGTTAATATAGCCACAAAAATTATTGGCTTCCTTTTGTTTTGCACATTTATTTTGTTGTAGGGGAAGTATAGACACAATGAATGGTGGCATGATAGAAATGGTTTTGGATCCTGATTTGAACAAAACTGGGGACATTTGGCACATATGTATTGAGGTATATTCTATTAGACTACCTGGACTTTTGCCTTGCCTTGGTCTTCTGTTGAAATTGTTGTTATAGAATCTGTAACAACTTCAAAAATACAACACCTGCAAAATTACTGAGTAGCTTCCCAAATTGTTGAAATAAATGATACTGTTCTTCATATTTGAGCTTAAAATTTGTATATTTCTATGCAATACCTTACATTGTTAATTTTTGTCAGAAACGTTGCGTTGAGCAGAAAAAAAAAAAACAACTTTATTGTTGTACCTGCATTTTTCTAAAATATATTGTCAGTGTGGTGGGAATTGTATGGGGTGTTTAGATAATCATCTCGGGGATTCCCACATGATTTACTTTAGTGTCAAATGGTGATGTAGATTGTTTAAAGTTCTAAATGTAATTGGACTGTATGTATTAAATTCGTTGCTGTTATACCATGATGACTGTAGATGAAAACATGTATTTAAAATTTCGTATGAGCTTTTTATTTACTCCCTCCTAATTTTTTATATTGAAATACGTATATGTAGAATATATTTCTTTAAGGAGGAAATAGCCTGTTGAAATAGGAACATCTGTGAACAGTGTCTTTAATTGTTAAGGATCTCTTCTCTGTCCCCTTGTTGTAATTTTCCACTGTCATGTCTAATAAAGATTCTGGTCCTGTTGAAGTCATGTCAACACACTCGTAGAAAACTTGATTGATTGATTTTTTTTTTTTGTCACTTAACTTGGTTGATCTTGAACTTGTGTGGAGATTATGAAATATTGGTTGATATTTCTTCATGCAATTGGGAACACTTCCTGCTTGAATTTTTGCTTTTTTTTAACCTTGTTATAATATCATCAAGCTAATTCATGGTAGATCGGTTTTTGAAATTTTTTTCATGGTTTCATGTACTAATAGGGTTAAATAATGTAGTTCTCTGGCATAAATAAATAAACCTACATCAAGTTTTTCTTATTTAACCTAGTACAAATTTTAGATAACGCCATCATTTTTTATACTGGAACCAACTGAGATACAAACCCATTGGCTTTACGTTTTAATTCTTTAATATTCTGTCTTAGTTCAAGTGCTCCAATTGCAAAGTGGGTACGCGTTTCTAGGTGGTAAATAATTTTTTTCCCAGAAACTCCCAGAAATTATTAAGTCTGTTAGTGTTAGATATTTGCTACTAATTGCTAGCGACGGAGTTGGTTGGGCTATAAGATATTATAAATATAAGGCATGTTGCTTTTAAATAATCAGAGAAGTTGAGAGAGATTTATCTTGTCATTTGGAAAGGATTGGACTCTTAAAAGAGTTGGTAGAGGTTAGCCCTGAGTACTACTGTAAGAGAATAATACAGTTGTATCTAGCTATATTACATAAGAGTTGCACGCTTGTACTGGAGAATAATAAACTTTTCTATAACTTTATCTATTTTCTTTATTTTCTTCTGGTGTGACCTAGTTCAATCAAAAGTTGACTAAAATAAGCATTCAAGTATATTTTCAACTTTTAATGGCAGGATCTTCCTCGAAGCAATGTTCTATATGGATATCGCATAGATGGACCTCAAGACTGGGGTAAGGGGCATCGATTTGACAGCAGCGTTGTGCTTGTTGATCCGTATGCAAAACTAGTTGAAGGTCGAAGATATTTTGGGGATATTAGCATGAAGTTGTCTAAGTTTCTTGGCACATATGATTTTGACAGCTTGCCTTTCGATTGGGGAGAAAATTACAAGCTTCCTAATATTTCCGAGGTATTTTCCCTGCACAAATGCCTGCCCTTGTTTGTAAGTGATATTTTTTACAAAATTTTTGCTAGATCAAGGCTTTGTACTGGCTGATTTATGCATAGCTATGTCTATAGCTTGCATTCTACCTTTGCATTCTAATAAGACATGACGTATACTCTTCATTTGACTGAGAATATATTTCTGGTTGAATGAAGTCTAATGTTTACTTCCATTTTCATTATTTTTGTTGCTGCTAATGCAGAAAGATCTTGTTATATATGAGATGAATGTCCGTGCATTTACAAACGATGAATCTAGTGGTTTGGATAGCAACATTCGTGGTAGCTATCTCGGTGTGATTGAAAAGGTAATATTTGTGTTGTAGTTAAGAAAAATAGGAAGCATCACTTCTATGCAGGAGCATAAATTTTTGAAAGTTATATTTCCTTGCCAAGTGTTTGTCCAAAATGTATCAAATTTTAGCAGTTTTGAACCTAATGAAATCCTTGGGTCTTGAAATGGAGTGAAGCAAGTTTTCCTTTGCCTCCAACAGAAGTTCAGCGTTAAAATATAAACAACTGAGAAAAAGATGTTTTACTGACTAAACTGGGGATTTGAGTGTTGGGATTATGTTACTTTTGTAATGTAATGTTGAAGTTCTGTAGCACTTTTAAAACCTTGATGGAATAACATTGACTTTTTGCTAAAGGTAATAGAAGGTATCTCCTTCTCCCACCTCTAGATGTAAGAAAGTTCCAATCGTTTTAATCTTTCTAAGGATATATAACTCAACTCAAATCCAAAGGATAGGATAGCTTTCCAAGGAGGGCTAAGCTGGATTTATCGAATATTTCTTTGATATGTCATAAGAATACATGCCACAAAAAATCTTTATTCACTGCAAATTTATTCTCTTTATTTAAACTTATTTTATTGCTTGTCTAGTAGATTCCACACCTTCTAGAGCTTGGTATCAATGCAGTAGAATTGCTGCCTGTCTTTGAGTTTGATGAGTTGGAATTCCAGAGGCGTCGAAATCCCAGAGATCACATGGTAATCTGGAAAAGTAATTTGCTTTTTTTTGTATCAAAGTTAATATTGAAGCTCTTCCTTATGTACTGTGTATTCCCAATAATAAATAAAGTAAGGGGCTTCTGTCCTGCTCTTTATACATGATCTCTGAAGAAACTTAGTGCATAATAACTGAATACATATTGCAAGCACAAATTTATTTTTATATTCAGAGGTAATGTGCAAATCTTAAAAGACCAACTATGTTTGGGATATGTATATTTCTTTACTAAGTGGCTGTTATATCATATATGACTCTAATGGTTGTATTTTTGTTTTCCAAGATTAATACATGGGGTTACTCTACAATAAATTTCTTTTCTCCTATGAGTCGCTATGCTAGTGCTGGCGGAGGATCAGTTAGTGCTTCTCGAGAGTTCAAACAAATGGTTAAAGCCTTACATTCTTCTGGTATAGAGGTAGTAACGTTAAATTACACTATCTCAAGTGGAAGTCTGCTTGACATTTTTATTTCCTGGTTTTATCTTATTTTATGTTATCTAAAGTCTTATATATACCTCTTGGTTCATTTGCTAAATCTTATCCTCACACAGGTTATTTTGGATGTGGTTTATAATCATACTAATGAGGCTGATGATGCCCATCCTTACACTACCTCATTTCGTGGCATAGATAATAAGGTAATTTCAATTTGCAACTATTATTTTGACAGATGGTGTTAGTTACATGTTGGAATACTTGAAGTAAAATTAACTCTTACTGTCCGATTTTAATTATCTTAGGTATTAGTTAGTCCTATACACAGTCTACTGTACCTTGTGTGTGGAAAGAACTTCAGAGATATTATTTTTTCAGTTAACAATAATTGATAAGAATCGACAATAACATAAGTTATGGATATAGGTTACACATAAAATGATGTATAAAAAGACCAGAAGTAATTTAAAAGGAGATAGATTATTCAGTTTCCTCAGAGATTTTACAGGTATAATGCCAATTTTCTCTTATATAATATTCTACGACAATTTAAAACTATTCCTGGGGAGTTTCTCTCTCAAGTACTTATTTAGCTTTGAGGTCATCTATTCACTAACAAAATTGTTCTGTGATGTTAGTTATATAGAATGTTAAAAAAATGATTTGCTTTTTCTTTATGAAAACTTTCTTCATTTCTACAGGTTTATTATATGCTGGACAATAATGGGCAATTGCTGAACTTCTCTGGCTGTGGTAATTTTATATTTTGGTCTAACCATTAAGATTATATCCTTGTTGCTTTATTCATACAAATTTACAACGGCATACACCTATTTTTAAGTTATACTATTGAATATATTTCGTTGGTTTTTCTATTTTATTTTGAGTAGACTTGTCAATTTGACTCATGACCCACTAATCAACTCCAACCCACTCTTAAAATAACCTCCTTTTTACTGACCCACCCAATAAGTGAGTTGAAAAAGCCCCAACCTTCACATAAAGTGTATTAGGTTCAGGGTTAAAGTGGGTTTAGTCCACTAGAGAGATTACATCAAGGGAAATAGTTGACATTATGAATTTCAATTGTTGACTCTTACTGCGTCGTTGAGACATTTCAAATTTGAATGTACACTACAAATTGAACAACATCTCTGCTTCTTGTGCTACTTTGAAAAGAAGTAATTACTGTTTTTTTTTTTTTTGGTATTGTAGTCATTTCGAAAAGAGAAGCAATATTTTGATTTAATAAAAGAATTTTTTCCTTTGTCTTTCTAAAATACAAAATTGTTACTTTTAATCTTATAAATTTGGTACATTTTGATATTGATTCAGTATAGAGTTTCTTTATAAATTTTATTTTTTCAAAATCTGAAATATCTATTTCTTTTTAAATTTATTTTAACAATTAAATAATATTTATTTTAAGAATTGAAAAATTAAAAGCTCATATTTTTTTACTATAGGAACTAGCATGGGGATTAAAATATTAGGATATTCTATTGATATGGTATCTACAAATTATAATGCAAGAAAGTGGCTCAAAACATAAATTGAATGCATATATTTTTTACGCCTAACAAAATTCACTTACAAAAGTAATATCCAAGATATACGCAACTCATTTTTGTATTAAAATCTAGCTTATTTCTATATAAAAGTGAAAATTAATGCTGCCTTCATTGACAAATGAAACCAAAAATTGTTTTTGTTCCACAAAATGTGCAAATCGAAATCCATTGTCTTGAAATTAATTATTCTACTCTTTCATGCAGTATCACTTAAACTAAATTGTAGACAGAAAAAAATGTGGAGACAATTAGACGCACTTATAATCATGTTTTCATAATTTAGAACAAATTTCCAACTAACTTCTAAATTCAAGCCTCAAAAAAAGTTCAGGGGGGATAAAATCCAGTCAAAATTTGGGAGACCCACTACTTATGCTTGGAGCATGAGTAGTGATTGTCATTTGGATTTCTGAATTTTTAAAGTAAATATTTTTTAGAACTCTTATTTTTAAAGAATATTTTTTAGCACTACATGGGTTGCTCTTGTTGTCCAAAGGGCTTGTGGGCATTTTGATCCTATGAGCTGTTTTGGCCTTGACCCACCTTGACCTTGTGGACTGGACTAAATTGACATGTCTGAATTTTATATTGTATATGCATGTGTTGGCACTTGCTCTCGCTAAATGGGTAGAAAATCAGCCAACAATGAGTTTTAAGAACTGTTTTTGTGAGCAGAATGGGCTGCATTCATATGATATGGTTTAACAAAGTACAATCGCTATTGGTTTAACATACACAAATAGGAAACAAAAGTAGCTCATAATAGACAAATGGCTACTGTCAAGCTGTCCCCAGTCCGAGGTACCTAAATCCAAATCTCCTTCGGCCACTTGCTAAGGTTCAGATTTGGACCCATGGCTTTGAATAGTTCAGGCATAAAACCATACAAATTGCACATTTTATACTAGGGAAAATTTGAAGAAATTTGGTGCAAATTGCAGTTGAAGACTTGTCCAAGGGGAAAAAAAAAGCAAGAGTATTTGTAAATATTTTTGTTTTGTAAGCAAGAGTATTTTCTTCATAAATCCTAAGACTCACATTTTAATTATGCTTACTTTAGAAATGGATTTAGGCATAATATAATCTTACAAAATCAATTTATAAGATGAGATTTGTACCTATTAATATACTATAATTTGGTCATATTTCTAGTTGATGTAAGATCTTCAATACATTCTCTCATGATAGACATGTAGCATGAGACTAGATATTTATAAGTAGTCTGAAAGTAGATAGTATGATAGGCCCAACAAACCTTGTTAGGATAGATTTGCACTTTGATTTGACTAAATTTCTAATTGATGTGAAATCTCTAACACTTAATCTTACAAAAATAATATATTTTGAGAGCAACTAACACGATAGTCAAATGCTATGAAAAAAATGAAGAGGACAGATCATAAATATTTACAAAGTTGTGTAGATATATAATAGTGATAGATTGCACTTTCGGCTTAACCCTAGGCTTACCTGTAATGATCTACTGGAAAGGAACCACAATTTTAACCAAATTCGACTACTTTTGTTAATGTGCATTGTGAGGGACGTACTTCACTTCCACATGACCCTTTTGAAAATCGAGATACCTGAAGCTATGTAGTATTATTCCTTTATTAACCTTCGATGGAACCTTATTTGTGCAACACCAGGGTACTCTTAAATTTTATGAAACATCCAAACTATTTCTTATTTTTCACATCATTCAGTACAGATCTATTATGTGGAGCTGTGCCTTTTTTTCTGAGGACATATAATATGCAATACTTTCTTTCTGTGACTATTTAGAAAATTGAATAATCTTTTTTTTTATTTCTGTTATCACTAACAGAATTTTAGTATATTGATATCAATATTAAAGTCTTCTCTCTTCAATTGAACGTTTATCCCCAGGAAATACATTAAATTGTAACCATGCTGTGGTTACGGAGCTAATTCTTGACAGCCTAAGACACTGGTATGGACAACTTATACAATGTTATTTTTTTTTTTTATTCTGAATTGTATGTCTTGATTTCTTTCGTGAAAATTGAAATTCATTGAATTCCAGCTTCTCCGTGTTTAGTTGTATCTCGTGGAATTAATACATCAGAATTTAGTTTTTTTTTTTATTCTGAATTGTATGTCTTGATTTCTTTCGTGAAAATTGAAATTCATTGAATTCCAGCTTCTCCGTGTTTAGTTGTATCTCGTGGAATTAATACATCAGAATTTAGTTTTTTGTTTCTTAAACTGATACATGTTCATGAAGCTCTCCATATTGTCGAGATTTCCGTATCCTTTCTCCCCCTTCCGGTGAATCTTTTTTACTTGGCAATCAATAAAACTGGCTTGTTTGGATGAGGGTCTGGTAATGTATGACCATTGTTATTATTATTTTTTAAATGAAAGGAATCATCTTTTAGCGTTGCAAATGCAACATTTCCAAACTAACTTAAGGCATAATTTTCTCTTTATTTCCTGATAAGCACTGTTGTGTTTTTTAATAATAATTTACTTTATTGTAGGGTCACTGAATATCACGTGGATGGATTTCGATTTGATCTTGCAAGTGTCCTGTGTCGAGGAATTGATGGCTCCCCCCTTAATGCCCCCCCAATTATTAGGGTAAAATTTATTAATATGCATTAGATATATTTAATGAATTCAGCAGTCATTGTTATGGTGCTTATCAGTTAGTTCAGCCATTTGGGATCACAAATTATCTGAAAATATTGCCAGACATGAGTTGGACATTCATGTCATACATAACAGCACTAGACCTTTTAGATTTTTGTTGCACTGTTTCTATTAGTGTCCATGAGTTTTAGCTGGTAGTCTGGACTGAGGTAATTAGCCATGCTTTCGAGGGCCAATAGAACTAGACCTATATATATATATATATATAGTGTCAAAATATCGCATCCAAACTAAAAACAATCAGCTTGTTTTTGACATACAGAGTTCATACAATTTCAGTCGTCTAAAGAAATAAATGAGAGCCCAAATTTTATCACATGATGTTAATAACGTTTCAATCACCTCATTATATGGGGTAGTGTGAGCAACTTAATGTAATATATGAAAATTTGCTCTACCTATTCACTATCTTGTCCTGGGATTGGTTGGAGGCGTGCATACCATTAGTCATACGGATTGATAAGTAGTGGTGACATTAAGATAGACAAAGGGGTTAAGGTAGACTCAAGAGCAGTATTTCTGAGGCGAAAAAGTAAAAGATTTAGATGGCACATTTGATCAAACAGGAAGCAAGTAAAACTATATAAAGTTGAAATGAATTGGTTGGCCAAATTGGCACACAGAAGGCCAAATTTGTCCCTATTGCAGAATAGAGAAAAGAATTGATTTGAATAATACATGAGCTGAAAGCCTGAAATCAATTGAATGATTTAAAAAGAACACAATTGTGGCTTTTTGTTGAATAAAGGGAAAATAAATTGGTTAAAAGAGCACAATTCCATGGCACTTTTTCTTCATTTTACCCTCCGAACCTTGAAGACCTAAACTCTAAACGAGATTGAAATTTAAGGCTATCCTAATTAGATATTACAAGCCAAATAGAACTGACAAACTCAATAAAAAAATTTTGGAGCCAATGAAAGCTTGAATTGGAGTTCATTTGGTTTTGCTTAACTTTATTAGTTTTAACCATATGCACAATTTATAGATTTGAAGACGATAATTGAGTAGTAGTTTTGTTCCTCAACAAGAAAATTGAGAATGTATAAATTCTAATGTTTCAGTCAACTAATTTTTATTTACATTTGCAGGCAATTGCTAAAGATCCAGTCTTATCAAGATGTAAAATTATTGCAGAGCCTTGGGATTGTGGAGGTCTTTATCTTGTTGGAAGTTTTCCAAATTGGGATCGGTAATTTTTTTGTTATTAATGTTTCCAATTGTAAGTAAATATTATTGTTTTATGAATAGTCTTTGCTATAGTCCAATACATCCTGAAAATTGAAGATCTTAGTGATTTTGACAGTGTATAGGTTAGTATTTTAATTCTTGATTCCAGTGTTTTGCTATCAAGAGTCATTCATTGTTTTTTCTGCTTGCAACCTTCATCGCCGGCAACTTTGGCGGTGATCATGTATGAGAGTGGACCACAAGTTGTATAACATTAACATAAAATCATCACTGAAGTTACTTTGGTGATTCTAATTCTGCCATTGAATTCCTTGAGGTTGTTGAACATGATATTGTTTGTAGCTTCTTAGCATGAAATGGTCACTCTATCATCACGTGATCTATGTTTGTGCCAACGGTCAACATCCGAGATGCATCAATATATTAATTTGGCGCTGATAAGATTATTTCCAGGACATTATCTCTGCCTAAGTACTGGAAATTATTTCTTCCATGGATCTATTGTTAAAAAATAAAACATGTTCCCTTCATTATGGTTCATGTTTGTTGCAGATGGGCTGAATGGAATGGGAAATATCGTGATGATGTACGGAAATTTATTAAGGTAATCCTAATAGAAAGAAGCTACTTAATTTAAATAGATAGTCAGAAGATACTTAATTTAAATAGATCCATATCATCTGACTTATCTTGATTTATGGCTAATTTGATCTGTTCCTTCTTTGTTGTTTCCTTTAAAAAAACATGTCCTAGGGTGATTACGGTATGAAGGGGAGCTTTGCTACTCGTGTTGCTGGGTCTTCTGATCTTTACAAAGTAAGCTACTTGTAGATATTTATGTTTGTTAACTTTGTGGGTTTGTATCATGTCAAAGACCAACTCCTTAAGTTGTTACCTAGAGACCTAGGAATGGCTTTAAGCTCTAACAACTATGAAATTTAACTTTCTCCGGGTAGAATCTTAGATTAAATTACCATAAATTATTCTATAGGATGGGCCAAAGACCCAAATCAAAGAAGATTAGGCTGTAAAATTATTTATAGGATATAGTTAAAATTGTTAGAATACTATTTTATAATATGTAGTTTGTATTTTAATTCCCTAAAGTTATATGATGAGACTTGCAGGGTCATCATTTACCATGTGTCTAGAAAGGGAATTCACAACTTCAAACAAATTAAAATACATGGAATTTGAATTGCTTTCAATTCAAATCTTTTGAATTCTACTTGATTGGATATAGTATTCTAATTACCACCAAATACTAAAATTTATTTTAATATTAAAAAATATTTAGTAATTTAAAAATATTAGATGGTGATATTTTTCAACCAATGTTGGTCGAGGCTGTGTTTGGGCTTTGTTGGGAGAAAAAAATAACACTGGTTGTGTCAATCGAAAAACAATTTATGAAAATGTTGACCAAAAAGTAACTTTGATGATAGGCATCAAGTGAAAAAAAACCTAGATGACATCGGTCCATTTTGACTAAGAAAACTCTTACTAACATTGACTGAGAAATAACTTTGGTCTAAATCAATAGAAAAATAATCCCAACAAAATGTCGATGAAAAAACTCTTCTTTAAAAGTCTCAATGATAAGAACTATATGTTATATCAGCTGAAAAAAAATGTTGCCAACAACCCACAATGTCTTGGTAGGCTAAGCTAATGACATCCTAGTTGAGGTCAAGTTGACGAGGTTTTGACCGAGGTCTAGCTAGCGATGCCCTAGCTGAGGTCAAGCCAATGAAAGAATATGACGGGAAGAGAAATATATGTGAGAAGTAAGAGTTTATAAAAAAAAATTAAATTCTTACTTTTTAGGTGGAATTTGAAATTTCATTATTTTAAGTAATCGAAATACTCTAATAAATCTTCATAATTTCAATTTCTTTTAATAACTCTTTATTCAAACAACATATTTTGTTATAAAATATTTCAAATTTTCCATAACAATTAATTACCCTCTAAAAATTCATCTTCCAAACACACTATTAGTTTTTAGTTTCTGTTAGCTTATATAAGTATATTGCTCTTTACTTATCAATCATCAATGAAAAATATGAATTGACCAAAGTGCACCATTCATGCCTTTCTTTATCTTAAATCTGTCCTACTTGGTTAGCGTATTGAAATAATGGTCTAAGATGTATTGTAGCTGATTTTTACCTTAATTTCACGAATTGTGCTATACTTTGCTATATAAATAATTCTATAATGACAGCTTCCTTCCTTCGTTTGTTTTTCTTACAGGTGAACAAGCGAAGGCCATATCATAGTATTAACTTCGTTATTGCTCATGACGGATTCACCTTGCGTGATCTTGTTTCATACAATTTGAAGGTACCTCGTTATTCTTTTTTCAAATTGTCATGATTCATCAAAACCTTCTATATTCCTTGATTCTTGGTTTTGTAGCACAATGAAGCCAATGGGGAAGGTGGAAATGATGGTAGCAATGATAATTTTAGTTGGAATTGCGGTTTTGAAGGTAGTTTTCAAATTGCACTTTCTTGTCTACTAAAAACTATAATATTTTAGTTGGGAATGATGGTACCAATGTTTCTTTGTTGGGCCGAGATTGTAATATTTTCCTTGCTGGAGTTTTAGTTAAGTGTATTTGTTTGACAGGGGAAACTGATGATGCTAGTATAAGAGCTTTGCGATCACGGCAAATGAAAAACTTTCACTTGGCATTAATGATGTCTCAGGTACATATATGAAGGGAAAATATTTCATTTTAACCGATTCTTTTATATATACATGCAGTTTAGATAGTTACACTATGTCTTCTTGATTAATTTTCCTTTTTTAGAGAAAACTTGAAGACACAAATGTATGATTTTCAGTTGTTTTGCATTATACTATTACTGAACGAGAATAATGATTTAAAATTTCGTAATGAATGGCCAGGGTAAACCGATGATGCTAATGGGAGATGAATACGGTCATACTCGCAATGGAAATAACAATAGTTATGGGCATGATACCGCCATAAATAATTTTTTGTGGGATCAGGCAAGTTTATAACATCCCTTTAGACCAATTAAGAAACTATTTATTAACGCAATATCTTTCTGCTCAACAGTTGGATGCCCGGAAGAGTGATCACTTCCGGTTTTTCTCCAAGGTGATAAAGTACAGGCATGCACATGAAGTATTCAGTCATGAAAATTTTCTCAGCAAGGTAAAATATCTTTTGCTTCATTATGCCGATGCACATGCTTTATTTTTAATACGGTAAACATTGATGCAGGCAGTTCTATTTAAAAGACATAATCTTCCATTTTGCTGATGCAACTTTTTGCAGAATGACATAACATGGCATGAAGACAATTGGGATAATCATGACAGCAAATTTCTTGCATTCACGTAAGCATATATGCATATTTTTAATTGGGAAATGAGATAGAAAAGTCATAGTGCTTCTTTGTAACATTTTAATCAGTGAACGTCTATTGTTGGTTATCAGAGTTAACTGAGACTGACTTGACAGCACGTGCTTTCCCTTGTGTTTGTGCATGTGCATGCAGGCTTCATGACAAGAGCGGGGCAGATATCTATTTGGCATTTAATGCTCACGATTACTTTATCAAAGTTCTGCTGCCGACACCTCCAGAAAAGAGGAAGTGGTTCCGTGTGGTAAGATTTTCCATTCTTGGGGCATATCCGAAAATACATTATTTTCGCTTACATACATAAACAATGCATAGAGGAATATCTACTGCAAGCTCATCTCTTACCCTAAATTGTCGGTACCTTTTACTGGAAAAAGAAGTAAATAACCCTTCCCCTTTCAGAATCTGCAATGCGTTCAATTTGAATGACTGACTGAACAGAGACTATAATGATGGCTTACTGATTGCAAGAATGACTTTTTTATTATTAAAAGTTACAAAAGGGTTAAAACATGATTGTCATCCCAATGAAGATGGAATAGTTTGATTTTAGTCCTTCATTTTTAAGAGGTTAACTTTTTATCCTCTATTCTCAAAATTGTGATTATTCAATTTTTAGTAATCAAAAACCTTCACAAGATGTGAATTGTAGATTATTGCAAGTTGTGGCAGTTTTAGATCACTACAAAATTTCGAATTACGAATTTTTATAATTTAAAAAAATAAAGATTCTTAAAATGAAAAGAGAAGAGAAGAATGTTCCAACAAGCAGAACATGGAAATTGTTGTTGGAGAACGATTTTAAGATACAACAAAATCTCTTTCAAAATACATCAACTCAAGACTAAATCACCACAACATGATGTCATGTCCATACCTACAAAAGACTTCTCCTTTAGACCAAGATTTTGAACTAGTTGACAACCTGTTACTTAAGTATGTGTCAAAACAATTCACTCAGATGTTACTATTATTATAGTAGTATAAGAATTATCAATTGGATGTATATGGAAAAGGAATTGTCAAAACATCATTTCTCATATCTATGCTATTATAGACAGCTGTTCAGTTTTGGGTTGGGTGGACAACTGTTAGAAGTTGTTTTGTGACGAAAACATGCCCAATCAAATACTGGATGCAGAGGGAGAGAATCCAAGCTCTAGGCTGAAAAGGGACAGGAACATACCCAAGGATTGGGATTGGTATATTCATGATTAGATAATTTCGTGATGAAAACTTGTCAAACGATGGAAATAGTTCTGTTGGGGAATGTCATTTTGTAGGGCAGTTAGAATCTTAGGATGGGTTAAAGTGATGTCCGCACTTGACGAGGTATGAAAACAAATCGCACGACTCTGAGTCTCATTTTCTCCCTATTTTCTTGATGAGGGTGCTTTTGTTGAGAAGAATTACTTATAAGCTTATTAAGGTATAGACTAAATATTGATAGGTAACTGAAGTCATCAAAGAAGAGTTATTGCCTTGTCAGTGTCGATGAAGAGAAAGTTGTCTTAAACAATCTTTAAAGGGATGAAAATGTTAGGAGTCTCACATCAAGGAAGAGATGTTGAACTTAGATCTAGAGGTTCTTCCACCTAATAAACTAATATTTTGGATTGAACTCTTGTTTTATACTTAAGTCTTAACAACAAAGGAATAGACCCTGGAGCAAGACTCCCAAACAAAAGTCCAAACCTAAGGATTTCTTGAGGAAAAAATTTACCCAAAGTAAGAGCATAAGAAAATCCTATCGTACTTTTAGAATGTTCACAATTTTGAACGTGTCAGCTTTGAAACAGGCTTTAGCTTTATGGCATTTAATGAAATTGTGTTTTTTCTCATTATTGCCGATTTGAAGTGTAATTTTATAGGTTTTTGAACTAATATCCATTTATAAGAAACCAGAATTGAAAGTGCCGAAAATCTGTGAGGCTTAGACACTTTTGGACACGATCAATAAGAATTTAACAAGATTATACCCATTAATAGTTGAGGAGTAACCTTGGCTCCCAGGGAAGAAGACAAAGGTGTGGGCACCATTTGTGAGTAAGGGTCTAGCCTAGCCGAAGATTAGCGTCACATGCAAACTCCAAAGGTATACCTTGGATATCAAACAAAGAAACAAATTACAAGATTAATTATTCTAAAAATGCCAAACATCACCCTCCCCCAAAAGAACACACCCACACCGTGGATAATCTTGTTGGACGTCTATGGTTTTGACTTGATCGAAAGAATACATCTGTGAAATGGTTTTTTTTTTTTTTTTTTTTTTTTTTTTCTCAAAGCATGGTGTGATTGGATTCCGTGGTTGCTATTTTGTTTTTCTTCTGAAGAGCAATAAGATTTTAGGAGGAACTTTATTTGTTGCATCGGTCCACTTTTAAATATTATTCAATATGAAATGTTTCTTATAATTTTTTCTATTTAATTTGCATGTGCAGGTGGACACTAATCTCAAATCACCGGACGACTTTGTTCTAGATGGTGTTCATAGCACAGGAAACACGTATAATATAGCTCCATACTCCTCCATTCTTCTTGAGGCGAAGTTTTGACGTATGCATTAAAAGGAATAAGGGAAAAGCACTAGAAGTAATGATTGTTTGTTTTTTTGTGAGAGCTATCATTAGCTTTAGCACTACAAGATGTGTATGCATAATGCATATTTACAAACAAAAGATTACTGTATCTGCATGGAAATGTATTGTGGTTCAGCTGCAGTTCAAGGGAAACATAAGCGGAAGAGGAAATTTTTAAATCTTATCATTTCCAGAATGGAGAAAGGCATGGAGTTAGGTTTCGAGTTACTTGAGCCCGGTCTTACGAATTTGGATAATCATCACTGCTTTTATGTGTACTTATATTTTAAATTTGATTTCAACGTAATAAATGTCATTGTCTATTTGTTTATATTGTAAATTTCGTTTGAATAAAATAAATGTCCCTTTTTTAGAGTTACAATAAATAGTAATTTATATTGAATCGTCTAACTTAATGACTCTTTTCATTGTTAAATTATCTTTATGAAAAAGAAAAATCTTATCAAGTCTCAAATTTACATCTCAAAATCTTTATTCAGTTCCTTTTATATTTGACGACATGAAAATAATGGTTATTTTTATAAAAGTTAAATTTGGTTCTTTGTCGTAAGAAATAATTTAGAACATCTTTTTTATATTAATTTATTTTACAAATTTTTTATTTTTAATTTATTTTTTGAATCCAATAAATATTCTAATGATGAAAGAAATTAAAGGAATTAATACTAATAAAAATGGGCCTAAAATTTTGGCAATCATATTATCTATTAAATAATAATTAACAGTTGTACATGAAACATAGTTTTGCTAAATATTCGTCAGTTGATTTTAATAGTCTAAAACTGATAATTTTCTAAAAAAATAGGCATTTATTAAATTAAAAATATAAATTTAATACTTCTTTTCTCTAAAAGTTTACTAATGTTAGATGGATAAAATTTCTTCTTAAAAATTGATGTTAACATTTTAAAATTTTGGTGTTCTAATTCATAATATAACTATATATTTTTTTCTATTGGCTATTTTGATGTATTTAATTGATTATTACTAATTTTAGAAGGGTAAAACATAATCTTGGAAACTAATGGTAACATTTTCTTTAAAGAGAAAAAATTTAAAAGTTGGGTATTGTAATTTATAATTAAGTATATTTATTATTTCATTAGTTGTCTTGCTGTACTCAATAGATTCTTTGTCTTTCAAAGTTTTAATTCTATAACTTCTTCTATTATAATAATAATAATAATAATAATAATAATATAAAATGAGTGTGTTCGCTACATTGTTAGTATCGGACTAGAATTTGGGAAGTAATAAATAAAATGTTAATACAACAAATTAGTTTCTTATAAATATTGTTTTGTTGTATTACTAGTATATATTTTTTTCTTTAAACCCTATTTTTTTTTTTAAATTTTAAATAATGGAGTTCGTTAGTGAGAAGCAAGTAGCAAATAACAGTTACAGTAGTAGATGGATTACATAAAAACAGCAATTAATTTAATTAAAGATAACTTTATTTTACAATAAAATAAATAAAATACGAGGAAAAGAGTCGACAACCCAAGTTCGAAGTCATCTGTCCCGTTCTAGCTGTTAGAAAAGATGGAAACGTAAATTTACAAAACCATAGTGAGGAGTATTTCTGGAAATTCACAAAATTCGACCGTTGGAAAAATTCAAAAACCTCATTAGATGCATTTTTATATATATACAACTATACGTTTCAGAATCCGAATCCAACCATTCTCTCTCCCTCTCTCTCTATATCTGCAACGCTCCAATGGCCAACACCGAAGAACAACAACAGAGCACAACGAGATCATCGATCATGGAGTGGAAGCACTTGCACCCTCTTCACCAAATCGCCGAAACACCCACCCACAAGCTCCTCCTCAAGCAGTGGCTCAAAGAAGAGGAACTCATCAATACCCGCATAGTCCTCAAGGAGACTCAAATAGATTCGACCCGCAAAGAGATCACCACGCTCTACATCTTCTTCTTCCTCTTCCATTCCACCACCCTCATGTTCCTCTTCAACTCTTCGCAATCATCACCATCTTCTTCCTGTCACAGATCATGGATCCCTTCACTGTGCTCTCTGCTATTCTCGCTCGGCATCATCTGGGCCTTGCGGTACAAGAGCGATGTGGAGGCCCACATGGAGAAGATGCTGCTGCGGGAGAAGGAGGACAAAGGGTTGCTGGGGAAGTGCGTGGAGGAGTTGAAGAAGAAAGGGTTGGAGTTTGATCTGTTGAAGGAGGTGGATGCTTTGAGGAGAGCCAAGAGTTTGAGGGTGGAGCCCAAAGATGTCAGGAAATGGTCTTCAAGGGACTTTGTTTCCTTGTTCTTCTTCTCCATGGCTTGCTTCTCTCTTGCTCTCACAAGGGTCATCTTGTGCAGTTAGGAAGTGGGACTAGTACAAATTTATGTTCTAAACTTTTTAATCCTTTGGTTTTGGTTAAGATTTTTGGTGTATGTCAATTATTGTTACCATTATTGCAAGGGGGGCAGGTGCAGAATGTACTGTTCTGCTTTTAATTCTGTAATTTGGGAATACTATATTGAACTTGTGGAATAAAGTTATAGTTTAGATTCAATTTTGAGCATGTGATTGCTAGGGATGGAAGGTGAAATGTGATGCAAATGCTGTTTTTGATTCACAGCAAATTATACAAATGAATTTGAGATTTTTATGTTAGCTGTAGAATGTGCTGTTACTGTTACATATATTTGTGATGAGATTTTTTTTCTTTTTATTTATTTATTTCAGTGTTAGCTGATTGAGAAAGTTATCATTGAATTTTGTTTGGATCAATTAGCACAAAGATCCTGCTACTTTTAGTATATTTCTGATAAAACTGGGTGTGGAGGACATAAGTCATGAAACGCGTGATAATCGAAGACACCTGAACCTCTCCCCACTTTCTAACACTCTGTTAGACAGAAAGAAAAAACAAGGTAAATTCTGAGTTGTTTGAGTTAACGTGAATGGAAAAATAATAGAGATAATAAAGAAAGATAACTTCTGATTTTAAAAAAGGTATCTTTTTGTGTTCTTTGATTTCAAAGAAATAATTGGTGAAGTTGAACTCCAGAGAACTTCATTTTCTTACCATATAATATAAGCATGTGTAACTACAAAACTTTTTAATAAACTGTTCAACCATGAATTTTGATGCCATTATAGTAAGGTAATTCTGATTTAAAGAAATTTTTTTAATTACACTTCCTTTTCTATCTTAATATAGAAGATTGTAACAAATATATATTTTATTTTCAAAATTAAAATAAAAGTAGTAAAAAGGAAACAATGCTTTCTATTTTATTTTTTTCAAATGATATTTTCATTTTTAAAAATAAAATTTATAAATATATTAAATAAGTGAGTGGATTCAAACACTTTTATTTAATCATAAAAATATAGTGTTATATTATTTTGAATTTAATTATTAAGGTTTGCACTGGGTATATTTTATTTAACAAACTTTTTTACTCAATTTATTTAGCAAACTTAAAATTCATAAATATATTAATCAATGAACAAAAACATGAATCCACATAATCACTAACATAGCTATTAAAATATACTCTCGTTCAGTACTACAAAGTGATGAAAAAAAAAATATATCTTTTAACAACTGTGCAATGAAAATAACTGTTTTTTTAATTCTCATAGGAATTAATATAATATATTAAATACATAAAAGAATAATTAAGAAGGAAATTCTTGGGGTGCTCCTTGACTGGGGAGGCTTTTATTTTAAGTTTAATTATAAAATATTATTTTATTTTGACTTTAATTATTCTCAAGAATAAAAACGAAAACTGTTAAAACAAAATACTCTTTATGATTTATTTTTTTGCATTTGATATTTTATTTGAAAATGTTAAATTAAAAATATAATAAAAGAATTAATACACTAATTCAAATCAAACCCTTCCGAGTATACAAATATTAATTTATTTTGAATTTAATTATTTTAAAAAACAAAAAAATTGCATCTGGTGTTTTATATTTTAAAAATAAAACTCAGTATATACAAAATGAATACATAATAACTAAAAAATTAATATACCAATTCAAATACAATAATAGACCTATTCAAATGTACATTAAGAAAATCACTATTTATTACACTTGCTAATAATTTATACAAATTATTAATTAACTGAAAAGATAACGTAATTAAGAAGGAAATAACTAAAGTATTTTTTGTTTAGATGAGAAAGATTGTTTAAAGTCAATATTTATTTTTTTATTACAAATATTATAATTTTTTTCCATTAATTTCCTTTTACTTAGTATATCTTATACTATTGTGATAAACTTTTTGAACTTTAAGTTGTTATAACTTGTTGAACTTTCAAGTTGTTAGAAAGTCATTAGTTTTCAATAGATTTATAAGATCAAAAGAGATGATAACAATTAAGTGAGACCATGTCGTGTTAAATTAATAGTAAATAAATATACTTACAAAGAAGACATTGATTTCAATAAAAAATTTCAACCAATTATTTGAATGACTATAATCAAAGTTATTTTAATTAATTATATGTGTTACATTTTATTTACATATTAAACAATTGAATTAAAAAATGTTTTTTTATGTAGAATTTGAAAAAAAAAATATATATGCTTCAACCAAAAGACTTTACATAATAAGATAACTCATGTTGCAGGTTAACCAAATCTTTATACCATTTAAAGCAGACACCTAGGTGTTAGAATAAGAGATTTGATTCCTTCTTTATTAACCTTGGTTACAACAGATTGAATTCAAACCATTGTACCTATTATAATATGTTTGACAAGAAAGATTTTATCTTTACCATCTTGTTATTGTAGGGTAATAGACTCCAACAAAGATTGAATCCAAGAATTGAAAGCACAATTGGATAGGGAGTTTGGTATGAAAGACTTAGGACCAATGAATAAAATTATTTTAGGGATGCAAATTCACTAAGACAAAAAAGATAGGAAGATTTGACTTTCTTAGCAGAATTACTCACTGAAAACCTTGTAGCGCTTGGACATGCAAGATTGCAAGCAAATTTTTACCCCACTTCTTATCAATTGTAAGTATTAGTCCTAACAATGAAGTAGGGAGGATAAAAATGTCTCGAGTACCATATGTATCAACGATGGGAAGCCTTATGTATATCATAATTTGCGTGAGACCAAACAATCCACAAGCAATGAGAGAAATTAATCGATTCATGAAAAAATCCACAAGCAATGAGAGAAATTAATAGATTCCTGAAAATCTTGGTGGAGAGCATTGGAATGATATTAAGAAGATCCTTAGATACATAAAAGAAACCTTGTGTATTACATTATGTTTGGAATGATCAGAATTAATTGTCAAAGGTGATGTCGATTCAGATTTTGCAAGTAATCTTAATAAAAAGAGATCTACAACTAACTATATGTTATAGTTAGAGGAAGGGTAGTAAGTTGGTTATCCAAGTTATAAGATGTTCTAGTTTTGTCTACTAAACAAGCTCGATACATAATAACTACCCAAGTATGCAAGAAAGTCATATGGATTCAAAAGTTAATCGAGAAACTCAGGCGCAAGCTGGAGAAAATTGTTGTATATTGTGACAGTCAGTGTCTTGCACATTGTAAGGAATCATTCCTTTCATTATATGGAAAAGCACATAGGTATGTGCTGCCACTTTGTTCAAGAATGAGTATAAGAAGGAAGTATGGATATGAAAAAGATTCATACCAATAAAAACCTAATAGATGTTTTGACAAATTCGATTAGCATTGATAATTTTATATAGGTGTGATCCTATTGCAACCTATCGAAAAAGTAAACAACATGGATGGTAAAAAATAAAATACAATATGAAGATTTGATAAAATTAATCAAAATCTTCAAGTAAGAGAATGCGAGAAGAGAAATCCCATATCAAGAAAAATTTATTTTGGTACTTACTTTTATTGTTATAAAAGGAGTAATGTTTTCTTATTAACATGAACCAAAATTATTTTTGATTGATTGTTTGAGAGAAAAAAAAGTTAAGAGAAAAATAATTTTTTCCTTAAGGATCTTTTTTGTAGTTATTTTTCTTATTTTCGATAGAGAGTGTTATTGTTTTATTCGAAATTAGAGAAAAGAATATTGCATTTTTTTCCTTTATTAAAATTACATTATTGTATATGTTTGTTTTGTTTCTCTTTACTTTAATCCATAGTTATTTTTCTTATTTTCGATAGAGAGTGTTATTGTTTTATTAAGGAATGTTGTAATTTTAATTTTTTTTCTTTTATTAAAATTATATTATTGTATATGCTTGTTTTGTTTCTCTTTACTTTAGTAGCAATTTATTTTGTTATTACTCTAATATGTAACATGCTTTTCATTATTATTAAAAGAATAATTCTAAATTTTATGTGACTCTATATGATATTTACATAAAACGGAGATCACGTTAAGATTATTCCTTATAATTTCAATGACAAAATCATGTAGTAAGCATAACTTTATTTATATAGATTTTTATGGAAGAGGGTGTTAGTACGAACCTAAGTGAGAATGAAATAACTTTAAACTAAGATACTTATTAGGACAGGGTTAGGAAAGGGTTTAAGTGTGAATTGAAATATCAATATTATGAATAAATGAGTAAGATAAATAATATACAAAAATAAATAAATTTATATATTTTTTTAAAACTTTTTAGTTAAGAAAGATGTTTTAATTTGTTATAAAGTGTTTTTTCTTGAAGAATCTACTTATATTTAATTGGTCGAGACTAAAATAATATTTTGATGAAGATTTTATTTGACACTCAAGGTCCAAATAGGTAAAACAAGTACTTTAGGTCTCACAAAAAAATATAACACTAATTTTAGAATTACACTTAAAAATAATTTTTACTTAAAATTTTAAAATATCTTAATTGTTATTATATCGATAATATAAATATTATTTAAGGAATAATAGTTTTGAAACTTTTTCTTAATAAATTAATAATATTTTTATTTTTAAAAAGATATTGAACAGTCCAGGAATCCTGAAGGTTAAAGTCTTCTAATTTTCTACCTCTTACTATCCATCAGAGTAACATTTATTAATATCTCATTCTTTTCTTTCTTCTGACTCTTTCACTTATTTTCTTTTTTTCTCAGACTTTACACTTGCATTTATGTCCCTTTATTTATCTAACTCTTTCACTGGTTCTTATATATTATTGTTTCACTTTGAGTGTTTGATTGTCATTAAGCCATCAATTCTATTTCTTTTATCATCCTATATTGTGCATTTATGTGTGTCTCTATTATTTGGAGGCTTGGAGTGATAGATTAAGGAATCAGGGTTTGTGTTGGCTTTTAGTTTGAGTATTAGATGAATTGATCTCAAAATCATTTTATTTTTTATTATTGTTTAATTAATCTCAACTTAATTTATGCAAATTCAAGAAAAAGTATTAGAAATTCATAATTTATAAATTAAATTTAAACACTTACCAAAAGATAAAATCCAAAGGCAGAAGACTTCAAAGCAAGATACTACGATCAATTTCATTTTTTCTAAGTCAGGTTTAATTTTATTTTTAACTTAATCTCATTTATATATTTCTAACTTATATTGAGTGCGTTATATATTATAATTTTTAATTTTATAAAAATATATAAATATGTTAATTAGAAATATGAATTAGGAATTCAAAACTTAAAAAAAAAAGATAAGTGAAGCTTTTTGTTGAATCACAGAAAGAAACTATGGATAAATTTATAAAAAAAATATAGGTGAGTAATCTTTGAATGAAAAAGATAACAATATATATAGGTGAAAACAACAGTAGAGAATAGAGAAGTATTAAGAGAAGATAATAATTCTCATTCTCAAACTCCTAACAACTGAAACAAAGATATAAAAGGATAAATATTCTAGACACTTTTCTACATCTAATTATATTTAAAAAAATTCTAACGGAGTGAGACAAGAAAGAAAATGACTCATTTATTCTAGAGACTTAAATAGTTTAAATAGAATCTTTTATTTTTGTTGTATAAGTAAACTAGGTAATGAAGGTAGTAAAAATTGGATCTTGATAACTTATAGTAAAGAGATTATAAGATTGAAAAATAATAAACCACTTGAAATTCTTAATTATATAAAATAAATAAATTCTTTTTTCTAAAGAATATATAATATATAGCACAATGTTAATAATTCAGTATCTGAAAAAAGTTTAAATTAATAAAATTTTATTTAAGATCTACAATTTTCAAACAAAAATTAAACTAATTAACTTTATTCTCTATTGAAAAAGATATGTTAAATGAAATTAATTATGATAATTTAATAAGTTTGAAAACTAAATTTTAAATAAAAAAGTCATAATTTTAATAAATAATTTTATTAACTTAAAAAAAGCTTCAATTTTTAATTTGCTTTAGATCTTTATAGTCTTGAACCCTCACTGATCCTATAATTTAAGGTCAAATAATTAAAGTGTAAAATTAAAAAAAAATCCAACTTGGTTAATTAATGAGTCAAAATAGATGCAATGAATATATTTAAAATTTCAAGAAAAAATTTATAAATAAAACTATTTCTTATATTTAATTATAACTTATTAAATTAATACTGTCGCAACCAGGACGGCGATCTTTAAAAAAGTTTAGGTTTTGATAAAACAGAGGAGTCGTCACCATAATTTATTAAAGGAAAAACTATGGAAAACCAAAAATTAGATAAGGTAAGTTCACAAAACCAGATTCAAAGTCCGGGAGTCGGTTACGTGTGGGGAAGGTATTAGCACCCCACAACGCCCGCCTTAAGGCGGTACCTTTAACTAAATAAGTAAAATAAAAGAGTATGGCTTTTTTAAAATATTTATCCTTTCCAAAAGAATATAATTGCAAATAATAACAAAACAAAACATTTTTAGTTTAAAGGGGAGCCCGACAAGGATTTGACCTCGCTACTACGTATCTCTATAAGGATAGAGAATCAGGGTGGTTGGGAGGCTTTTTGGTGGCTGCATGGTGGTTTCTTGGGGCTGCATGCGGTCGAGTGAGAGGGTGCAGATTGATGTGTTGAAGATGAAGGTAGTGGAGCGATGGCTTGCGGCGGTGCATGGTGGAGTGAGCAGCGTGGCTCTCGGCTGGCAGCAACAATATGGTAAGGCACTTGGCATTGTGGGGCGTTAGTTGATGGTGCGGTTGGCAGCGAGGATGGAGTATGACTTGGGGCATGGAAGGTGCTGGTTTGGGAGGTTGAATATGTGATACGAACGGCCATGTCCCTAATATTACTCAGCCCAACACTCCTGCTCAACCCAATAATGTTGGATCATCACGGCCCAATCGCATTAGGAAGATTCCATCTAAACTGAAAGATCACATTGTTTACAAATAAAGTCTCCATTATAGCAATCATTCCTATTCCTATGCCTTCGGTTATGCTTTGACAGAAGTTACCATATGTATTTCTTTTATATAGCCTTGTGCTAGTGCATGTAAGGCATCAAGAAATTTTAATCTCAAGTCCATTTCTTTTCTTATACATTTCCGCAGGAGGTTTCTCAGTCCTCGAAACTGAGAGTTATCATTGGTGCTTTCATTGTGATTCCACTCCCTCCATGAATCCACCGCCACCGCCTCCTTCAGACGTGAATGAGTTGGCTTGCCAAGTCGCGTCACTCACCACCCAGTTTGAAGCCATGCGACGCCTTATTGAGGGCACCATCAATCCTCGTCCACCGCCGTCTTCTTCCGAATCACACCATCATCTGCGTTTGAAACTAGACGTTCCTCGATTCAATGGAACCGACACTCATGGTTGGATTTTCAAGATCTCCCAATTCTTCACATACCACCAAACACCAGAAGAGGAGCGTATCACTATTCCTCTTTTTACCTTGACGGCGCAGCGCTTGCTTGGTACTAGTGGATGTATCGTAATAGCCAAAAAGGCTCAATTCTTAGAGAAGCTCGAAACACGTTTTGCTCCGACAGCCTTTGACGATCCTCGTGGCAAATTGTTCAAACTAACTCAGTCAACAACGGTGGCAGCTTACCTTACAGAATTTGAAGCATTGGCAAATCGATTGGAGGGACTTTCCGAAGCAGATCTACTTAGCTGTTTCATCTCCGGCTTAAAGAACGACGTTCGCCGTGAAGTGGTTGTGCAACAACCCACTTCTATTTCTCAGGCATCAGGTTTGGCTAGGCTGCAGGAAGATAAATTGCAAGAGCTTACACGTTCACGTCCTTCCATGCCATGGCAACCATCGTTCTCACCGCGCCCTGTTAGTAAGGCTCCTGAAGCTACACCGCAACCTACTACCGGGTTGCTACCCACTCCACCGGCGAAGCCGCGTTTTCGCCACCTCTCGGGTCCAGAATTGGATGAACGCCGCGACAAGGGCTTATGCTTCAATTGCGATCAGAAATGGTCCAAACAGCACAAATGTGGTGCTCGCGTTTTTTTGATGTTGGCTGATGACAGTGATTCTTTCTCTCTTACCGGTATAGAGGACTCACTCGACCAACCTATTAATTCGGGCGGCGACCCCATCCCACAAACAAAAGTCCAGGCAGCTCAGTTGAGCCTTTTTGCTCTTTCTAGAGCTCCGGCTGGGGATACAATCCGGATACTTGGCTTTATCGGGTCTCACCCGGTGCGTGTGCTCGTTGACGGCGGGAGTACTCATAATTTCATACAAGAATCCCTTGTTGATGACTTGGGCCTGGCCCATGATTCGATTAAGCCATTCAAGGTTCTAGTGGGAAGTGGCCAAGAGTTGCTTTGCTCTCAAATATGTGCAGCAGTGCCCATTATGTTGCAAAAGCATTCTTTCACCATTGATCTGTATCGTTTGGACCTTCGGGGTGCGGATATTGTACTTGGGGCCCAATGGCTCAAACAAATTGGCCCAATACTAATGAATTATGCAACACTCAGCTTGTCCTTTTTCCATAACAACCAGTACATTGAACTCAAAGGTGAACCACATACCCCTATTGTGGGCCTACATTACTTTCAAAAGGCAACCCGTTTTGACACTACAGCCCAATTCTTCTCACTATCCATCGTTGGACCTCTACCCGACTTCAACACTAACCCTAACACTCCATTACCACCCACACACTCCACACCGGAAATTGACAACCTCCCTTCTCCGTTTCAAACACTCCTTACCAAACACGACTACCTCTTCACCGAACCCTCCACTCTACCCCCGCCCAGACCTACAGACCACACCATACCCCTGCTAGCCAACTCTTCCCCAGTAAACGCCCGTCCTTACAGATATCCTCACTCACAAAAACGTGAAATTGAATCACAAGTTTCTAAGCTCCTCGCTACAGGATGGATTCAGCCCAGTAATAGCCCTTTTTCTTCTCCTGTGCTATTGTTGAAAAAGAGAGATGGATCATGGCGTATGTGCGTCGACTATCGCGCTCTCAACACTCTCACCATTCGCGACAGATTTCCATTGCCCACAATTGATGAGCTTTTGGACGAACTTGGTCACGCTCGTGTATTTTCCAAACTGGACCTCACCTCAGGTTTTCGCCAAATTAGGGTGGCACCACCAGATATTCCAAAGACGACATTTAGGACTCATGACGGTCATTACGAGTATAAAGTAATGCCGTTTGGCCTATGTAACGCCCCCTCCACATTTCAAGCAACAATGAACGACATTTTCCGTTCCCTCCTTCGCAAGACAGTGATTGTCTTCTTTGATGATATATTGGTCTTCAGTAATACTATGGAAGCTCATTTGGAACATCTTTCGCAGGTATTTTGCATTCTTGAGACTCATCATTTCCACTTAAAACTTACCAAGTGTTCATTCTGCCAATCCACCATAGCTTATCTAGGCCACATTGTTACTGCTGGAACTGTTGCTCCTGATCCTAGTAAGATTCAAGGGGTTTTAGACTGGCCAAATCCTAAATCTGTGAAGAGTTTACGAGGGTTTTTGGGCCTCTCTGGTTTTTATCGTCGCTTTGTGCGCAGTTATGCTACCCTGGCACACCCTCTCACTTCTCTATTAAAGAAAAACGCATTCGATTGGTCATCTACTGCTCAACATGCGTTTGATCAATTGAAAATTGCTCTTGCTACAACACCGATTTTGTCTCTCCCAGATTTCTCAGTACCATTTGTAGTTCAAACAGATGCATCCGGACTAGCAATGGGAGTCGTATTGTTACAAGGGGATCATCCAATTGCGTATTTCAGCAAACTTTTTTGTCCTCGTCTCTCTAAGGCTTCAACATATATTAGAGAGCTTCATGCCATTACTAGTGCTGTCAAAAGATGGCGCCAATATCTCTTGGGTCACTACTTTGTCATCCAAACAGATCATAGAAGTTTGAAGGAACTGTTGACACAAGTCATTCAAACGCCTGAGCAGCAATTTTATCTGTCAAAGCTCTTAGGCTATCACTATGACATTCAATATAAGTCGGGTAAGTCAAATGTGGTTGCTGACGCCCTTTCTCGTTGCTGGGAATCTCCCACTGCTGAACTCTCTATGCTAACCACACCACAGTTCTTGTTTATTGAAGAACTGCGCAATGAAATGCGTCAGGATCCCACCTACCAAGAATTTTGTAAAAAGGTCAATTCGGATCCTTCTAGCTACCCAGATTACGTTATTTCTAATGGTTTGCTGTTGAAAAAAGGGAGAATATGGCTACCTCCTAACTCTCGTTTCAAAGTACTTTTGATGAAAGAATTTCATGAAACCCCCATCGGTGGTCATGCTGGAGTTGTCAAAACGCTTAAAAGGCTATCTGCTAATTTCTTTTGGGAGTCTATGCGTCAAGACATCAAGATTTTTGTAGAGTGTTGTCTTGTTTGTCAGCAAACTAAGTACTCTACTAGGAAGCCCGGTGGATTGCTTCAACCCTTGCCGATACCTTCTAACATTTGGGAAGACATTTCATTGGATTTCATTACAGGTTTGCCATGTTCGGGTGGTTATTCTGTCTTGTTGGTAGTGGTAGATCGCTTCTCGAAATATGTTCATTTGGGTGCCTTGCCTACTACTTTTACTGCTTACAAGGTGGCAGAGTTATTTGTCAACATTGTTTGCAAACATCATGGCTTACCTAAGAGCATTATATCAGACCGTGATCCTATTTTTGTTAGCAAATTTTGGTCTGACCTGTTTAAATTCAGTGGAACTATGCTTCGCATGAGCACAACTTACCATCCCCAGACGGATGGACAAACCGAAGTCACTAACAGGACAATTGAGCAGTATTTGAGAGCATTTGTCCATTACCGTCCTTCTATGTGGCATCGTTTCTTACCATGGGCGGAGTACCATTACAACACCTCTTTTCACTCTTCAGCCGGAATGACCCCTTTCCAAGTTGTTTATGGAAAAGAGCCACCCAACATCCCTGCTTATATAGCTGGTTCGTCAAACGTGGCTGCAAGTGATGAATTGCTCTGTAATCGAGAAGACATTCTGACACTCCTACGCCAGAATTTGGAGAAAGCACAGAAACGTATGAAGGCTATAGCGGACAACAAACGAAGAGAGGTGAATTTCGAAGTAGATTCTCTAGTTCATGTCAAGCTTCAACCTTACAAGCAGAATTCGCTTGCTGGAGAAAAGTACAATAAGTTGAACAAACGTTTTTACGGTCCATTCCGTATTATCGAACGCCTTGGCCGGGTTGCTTACAAGTTAGAACTCCCTTCATCTTCAAAAATACACAATGTGTTTCATTGTTCTCTTTTGAAACCTTACAATGGCCCAATACCACCACCAGAGCTTCCCCTACCTGCTGCCTTCGTGGAGAATCACCCACTTATTTCACCTTTGGCTATTCTTGCTTCCAGAATTGTCACTGTTAATGGTCAAGAGAAGCATCAGGTTTTGGTTCAATGGCAAGGCTTGCCTCCTGAAGACACGACTTGGGAAAATTGGAGTGAATTGCAAGCTGCTTACAACCTTGAGGACAAGGTTGGTGTTGATGGGAGGAATGATGATACGAACGGCCATGTCCCTAATATTACTCAGCCCAACACTCCTGCTCAACCCAATAATGTTGGATCATCATGGCCCAATCGCATTAGGAAGATTCCATCTAAACTGAAAGATCACATTGTTTACAAATAAAGTCTCCATTATAGCAATCATTCCTATTCCTATGCCTTCGGTTATGCTTTGACAGAAGTTACCATATGTATTTCTTTTATATAGCCTTGTGCTAGTGCATGTAAGGCATCAAGAAATTTTAATCTCAAGTCCATTTCTTTTCTTATACATTTCCGCAGGAGGTTTCTCAGTCCTCGAAACTGAGAGTTATCAATATGGCCACGAAGGTGGCACACGTGTGATGGAAGTCGTGGCAGCCATGGCGGTTTGAACGTAGCTATGGTGAGCTTTTGGAGGTGCTGGAGGATATTGGTTGGTGGTTGGCAAACAGTGGCATGGTCTCAACGATGAGGATGACGTTGGAGGATAACAATGGTGGTGGTTTGGATCTGCAATGGTGAGGATTGAGGCATGAGCGCAAGTCTTTCATGGCAACCCAAAGTTGGTATGGTATGCGCTTGGAGGAAGATTTAGTTGTTATTTTGGTTGCTCAATGGTGTGAGGGAATGGCAGTGTAGATGATGGTTGTGGGAAGCGAAGAATGGTGGTTGCATGTGGCATGGTGGATAGCGGATGATGTGCAATGGAAGGGTGCATTCATGGAGGTGCTGTTTGGCGTGGTGGTAAAGGTGGTTCTCGGTAGAGGTGGCTAAGAGATAGTGGTTGAAAAGATTGGCGTGGGATGGTGAAGTTGAGTGGTGCCATGGCTTGTTGTTTGGTACAGGGGTGTGGCTCTAAAGTTTGGCATTGTGGATGGTATAAGGTAGGGATGCTATGTATTGGTGGGGTACTTGATGGCGAGAGTTGAGTGCATGCAGGGGCTGTCCATGGTGGTGATTCTGGATGGTTGCGCATGTCAACGAGGTTTGGCGAGGTTAGAGCGTCGGTTGATCGAAGGCGGAAGACTGGTAATTTATGATGGAATGCATGTAAATTTTTTTTTAAGTTTTGTGGAGTGGGTACACAGTAAATAAAAAACGAAAAGCAAAAAAAAAACAAAATGCAAAAATAAGTGATGGAACTTCATGTATTCATGTGTATGCGTGTACCGTAAAAAAAATCATTTGTCTGTGTGTCTTTTTTATGCCATGAGTATGTGTAGTGAGACTCAAAAAACAAATAAAAATAAAAACATACTGAATACTTTTGCTCTTCTTGCTCTTTTGTTCTCAGGTTCTTTCTTTTTCGTTCCCAGCTTTCCCTTTTTTTTTTTCTCCCCCAAAATGATCCGTCCTCCTTTTTTTTATTCTTGACCAATATATTTTTTTTTATTTTTTTTAAT
>Ga0209700_103451_pt1 | contig 30241 bp, 13 predicted proteins | sample SiratroredBW_FD_187528 | JGI IMG/M metagenome (GOLD analysis project Ga0209700, IMG submission 187528) | Root nodule microbial communities of legume samples collected from California, USA - Siratro red BW (SPAdes) (version 2) | ecosystem: Host-associated > Plants > Roots > Nodule | place: USA...
TAAATGCTTTTTAAACTCTTTTTTTTTTTTTTTCTTTGTTCACAGAGCAATCATGGTATTGTGTATTTTAATAAAAGAATTTAAGTCAATAATTTGTTATAGTAAAAAAAATTGAAATATTTTATAAGAGAATACATTATTTGAGTATGGAATTTTCAAATAAATTAAAATTTTATTAAAAGTTGAATTATTGTTAGAAAATTTTCAATTTCATTTTCATCTATAAGGTATTCATTATTTTTTTTTAATTTTAAATTCTCTTCTCAATTCAAGTTTGGTTTCAAGATAATCAGCTTGCGTAAAAACAAGACATGGTTAGAATAATTATGATGACTAGAAGGTTTTTTTTTGACGTTGATAAAAGTCAATAATTTTGTTGCTGTTGATCATGATTATTTTTCACTAATTTTTGTCAGGGTATTTTTTTTTTTTCAATTTATACATGAAACAAAAATAGGCATAAAACAAGCGGTAGATTATATGAATTTCCATATTTGTCGAAGCATCTTATTTTATTGTATACAACATACATAACTCATAGCAGTAACATATAACATATAATCCAACCAACATGTAACATACAGATATATTATATAAAATCATAGATATAGTACCTTTTTATGAAAGAAAACTGGAGAAAACTCTTTACTAAATAAAGAAAACCAATAATATATAAAATAAAGTTTTTAATTTGTTGTTGATTTATTATTAAAATTAAAAATGAATTAATGATATGTGTTGATCAGATCTTCCAAAATAGTTTCTAAAAGGGAAAAATAAATAAATACTTTCATAAATTAGAATTAGTTTATACACAAGTTAGAATAATAATTTTAAAAATAATAAAATATAGTTTCTACAAATTTAAATATTTATAAAATAATTTATATTTATGAAACATATTTGTCATTTTGTATAGTTTTAAAATTAATTCAAAATTTTGGGAACTCTACTTGTTTTTCTTTCAAAATGTAATCACTCTGGAAAACTTGGGTTTGGTTTACAGGTCCTAACTTTTTAATTAAAAATACAAATACTAAACGTATTTAAGTTAATTAAATTTAAATTTTACCAACATCTAAATATAAGTTAAAAGTATATTGAACACTAAATTACATATATCAACCATCTCTTTAATAATATTTTTATTTCATTTATGGTGTATTTGGATCTTTCTATTGTTTACTCTTGGAAGATTTATCTACTTGATGCAGTACAATAAATTTTAAATGGTAAATAAAAAAAATACAGAATGTTTTAATTTAAACTTTAAAAACCATATATAATTTACTAAGGTTGCTGGTGGAGAAAGTCCAAAGTTTTTGCAGGATAAACCAGTTTAACTTCTGTATCGGGCTAATTTTAATTACTATTAATTAAATAATCATACTTGAGACAAGATATTGAAAGTCCAAAGTAGCACGTGCCAATCTTTAATTACTGCAATTAAAGAAAATGTTGGCCACATGGTTGAAGCTTCACAAAAACCTCATCACCCCCAAAAAATTTGCAGCTGAAAACTATGCCTATTTGCATATAATTTAATGTGATTTTGAGTTGTTACAGATCACACGCTGTGTCATCATTAATAGACGCTAGAATGATAGAAGGAGAATCCAAACATACAAAACCTTAAAAGGGTCATTCCATAGAGGTATGAATATTTATACTCAAATTTTATCCAAGGAAGAAAATGAACCGAGGTTGAGGAAGATCAGTTATAAAGCAACATAAATACATTTCAACCGTCTTGGATTGGTGATTTGTTTGGGGAAGATAGGTCAAGTTCATCTTCAACGAAGTACTTAAGTTCAAAAGATGTTGTCACAGGAAACTAATGTAAACCTTGTTCCTATCGAATACAGTGAAAGACGAAAACCCGTGCACTTAACCCAATGTAGCAACAAACACTTCAACAACTTGCATTTGGTAATTGTGAATTTTATCGAAAAAATTATGCATGTCCGAACAATTGTGTCGTGTAAGTGAAGTAATTTTATAAAGTGAACCACTGTCCATAGTGTTGGGTATCCAATACAAGTAAAAAAATGGTGATTATGAATATGATGTTAGGAGAGTTCTTCATTCCAAAGTTTTATGATTGAAATGATTATTCACTAATGCAAAACTCATTAGGTGTCATACACATGAATGTAAAAATTATGGTTATTTTATGTTCTCGAGTTTTGACAATGATTTAAAAAAGTTAGACGGTAAACATATTTTGCGGTCTATATTGTCACTAATTTACAATTATCTCTATTGTTGCGTATGAAGCGTATATATGTAATATTATTTTTATTTATCTTGAGTTCGAAATAATCATCAGATTATATTGTAGGCATTCATTTCTTAAATGTGTAATTTAGTGACCTTTAGAATTGTACATTTCAAAACCTTCAAAACGTAAAAAGTTAAATCCTAGTCTACAATATATGTATGTCATAGTGCATAATCTAAAATACATATTTTGTATTTTACATTTTACAACTCGAATTACATATTTTTACTCTGTATTGTATTCTATAATGCATAACCTCAAATATATTAATACATTTCACAATTTATTTTTAGATCTGAAAATATATTTAAGATTATATAATTTAGAATGTATTAATATATTACATATTGTATATTTTAAAATGTACAATTATAATATATTCATTTTTTAAAAAGTGAATTTACTAAAAATTTAACGAAATTTATATTCTACAGTATAGAATTAAAAATAAATAAAATTGTGTTTCATGTTATACATTCAGAATATATTTTAAATTTTACAATTTGAAATACAAGTTTAAGGAAGATTAAAATTGAAATTTCAAATTTTATGGGATTGTAGCTTCAAAGTACGGGTGCAGAATGTAATGGCCCCTTACTTAATCAACCCATTCTGGCTCAACGGCCCACCACTCTCTAAGTCCACTCATATCTCCCCAACACGGACTGTTTCTTCCTGGACCTTCATAACTTCTTCTTGCACCTTTATAAAATCTTGTATTTCTAAAAGACCCTTATTGAAAAGATTTAAGTGTTATTTGGTAAGTGAGGGTGATGTTATACTCACATTCGGATTAGTCCATCCAAAATAGAAAAATATATTTAGGATTACATCTCTTAAATTTTAATTTAGAAGTTATTTTTTATTCTGAAATAGACTAATTTAAAAGATAATTTTGTATTCTGAAATAAATTAATTTCGAAGTTAAAACAAAACATATTTTTGATTATACAATCTGAAATGTATTTTTGAATCTAAAGTTAATTTTCAAAATTTAAAAATAATTTTTGGAATGAAAAAATGATTTTCAGAATTTGAAAACTAGTTTTAGGATCTGAAAATAACTTATCCAGAAATTCTTTCTAGATTCCGAAAATTTAGATTTCGAAAGTTATTTTCGAATCTGAAAATATTTTTCAAACTATATAATCCAATTTTTATTTTTATGAAAATTACTTTTGAAAATATAGAGGGAAATAACTAAAAGTATTAAAATCATTTATTAGATTATATTTGAAGAGATTTTAGTCTTTTTCATGTTCTCTCCAAAGGTGCAGGAAGGAAGAGCTATGGAGTTAGAGGAAGAAGCAGTCACCAACACGAACTACTCTGCTGCGGCTTCAGCCTAGTTTATTTTGTTCAAATGTGACCTAAAACATTTATTAAATAATTTATTTTAATTTTTCTAACCCAATTGAGGCTTGAAATAAATTCAAAAAAGGTAGGTGAATTATATACATTTTAACATCTAAATAATTAAATCATAAAATACAAAATTTAATTTAAGATGTATTTATAATAGATATTTGAAAATAAATAATTTTTTTTATAAAAATAGTATATAGTACAAAACACTATTTTTAATATATAATTATTCAAAAAATATATTTTTTTAAAATATTAAAAATAAACTGACTAAAATGACAAATGCATGTGGAGCTAGCTATTTCAATTTGAATTGTGACGAGGGCTGCCTTAAGAACCAGTTTTCTGTTCTTTCTCTATTCAAAAAGATATCACCAATAGTCATAAAAGTTTGGAATACTTTCATACTTTTAAATAATACGAGATAAAATAATGTTTAAATAGATAAATGTTCAATTCTGTCCTATGGTCAATAGAAGTCGTCAAATTGGAAAGCTATTTTTGTATTGGTATTTGAGTTTCTTAAATAACTTGGCATGAGAAGTATTTAATCAAATAAACATCCAATTATATACCATTTCTAATAGTAATGGAATCAATTAATAATTTTGTTTAAATTTAACTAAGGATAAATAAATAATTTATGTTAGCTTATATCTTTTATACTACTATTCTAAAAAAGATTTATACTAAAAATTTACGAAAAAAAGAAGAAGCAAGAACTAGCAGATTACAAATTTACTATATATGTAGATAATGTAGTTATCAGTATATAAACCATTTTCTATTGTTTCAAACATGATCTGCTATATATATAAAAAAATACTAGTAATAAAAGTCAAAGTATCTTTACAATTATCTTTTTAGATTACCTGTTATATAAAGAGATGCAAAGTGCCCATGTTTGCTCACCAAGTATATGATCAAATTCCAAGTAAAGCAGATATTGTAAGGTTTGTGATAGCATCATCATGTCTCTTTCCAAAATCCCCCAAGTTGTGCTGAAATCCTCTTCCAACCAATGCATGATGCCAGTGATAGCATTTGGAACTGCAGCTGATACAAACAAAAGCAGTGCAGAAACCACAAAACTGGCAGTTATAGAAGCTATCAAACTGGGCTACACACACTTTGATACTGCATCAATCTATGGATCTGAAGAGGCCCTGGGAGAAGCCATAGCTGAAGCTCTTCAACTCGGTCTCATCAAGTCTAGGGAGGAGCTCTTCATCACCTCTAAGCTCTGGCTCACTGACAATTTTCCTCATCTTGTTCTTCCTGCTCTGCAGAAATCTCTCCAGTAAGCAAATTTTCATCCTTTTCCACATTAAAACCACAGTAATAAGATTTTCATGTGTGGTTATGGTTGTTTTAGTCAGTATATGTGTTTTGGAAAATAAAAAACATTAGGGGTTATTTATTTCAGTGCATCAGATTGGTCCATTGTTTACTTACCAATCAAAAACAAAGAATATGTGGGATGCAATCAATTCTTCGATTTCTAACTCTATCTATGTTTTATTTTGATCAGTTACATTAAATTTACTGTCATATTATCGGTGATTGCACTGAATTTTCAGTTGGAAATGTTTCCCTAAGAAACATACATATTAGAGTTCCATGATGAAATATGTTGTAGAGAATATGATGCATATGCAGTTATGCACCCTACGGCTAAGTAGTAATTTAGCTGGATGACCACAGCTGTGTGAATGAGTAGTTTGATAGGTTGGTTCTTAGCTTCCATGATCATCTTCTCTGGACTCCATGATTATATTGGTTATCTAGTTTCCATGATCAACTTCATGAGGTATGTTCAGGGTCACATGGATCTTTGTTTAAAGTTCTGATAAATACTCCTTTTTCTATTGTTTGAAGCAACTAAACTAATTTTTTATTCTAACCCAGAAACTGTGAAAAAATAAATAAATAAATAAACTTGACAGCCTACATCAATCTTTAGAATTTGAAGAAAAATTTAGTTCTTGGATCTTAACTGTGAGAGGTGAAGTTAAAAATGGATCTGGATATGATCCATTTGCCAAATTCAAGCATCTGTGCTGTCAGACTAATGAATCAATAAGAGGGCAATCGCTAGTGTAAAAGTAAAGTGATGCCTTGGTGACTGGTTGTGAGATTTTCACTATAGGTACAATTATATTATCTTAGAATTTGACTCAAAAGGTATGGATTATCCTCCATACACTATTTTGGCCATATCATTGGTTGACATGAAATTTTCATCATGCATGATGTATGTATATTGCATAAGGAATGAGAGAATACAGTGCTGAATTGATGACATAATGCAGGAGGCTGAAATTAGAATATTTGGACCTTTATTTGATCCACTGGCCCATCAGTGTGAAACCTGGAGATTGGAAACCTCCATATAGTGAAGAGGTAATAACAACATTTGACTTAAAGGGTGTGTGGACAGCAATGGAAGAATGCCAGAAACTAGGCCTTGCAAAATCTATAGGAGTCAGCAACTTCACATGCAAGAAACTTGAAGATCTACTCTCATTTGCTACCATTCCCCCTTCTGTCAATCAAGTAAACCCATGAATTCATCTTGGTCTTTTTCTTACTCATGTTAATTTAGTTTCACAAGCGTTGACCATACCCTATTTCTTTACACTTTTACCAAATAGGTGGAGATGAATCCTGCTTGGCATCAGAAGAAGCTAAGAGAATTCTGTGAAGCAAAGGGTATAATCATAACTGCATTTTCTCCTCTGGGAGCCAAAGGGGCTAGCTGGGGATCCAATGAAGTCATGGACAGTGAAATACTCAAGAACATTGCACAAGCCCATGGCAAAACTATTGCCCAGGTTACAATTTTAAGATTGTTTCATATTCAATCAGTTGAATTTATCTTTTCTTATATCATATCATAAACGGTGAATTCATCTTAAACAGCCAATAAATTAAAGAATTAAGAATATATGATGTATATCAGGAGATCCCTTTGAAAATAAGGCAACTACATGAATAAAGTATAGATTTTGATTCTTTAACAGGTGATGAGTAAAGTTAATTAATGTTATGAGTTGGTTTGTGATAGGTGAGTCTTAGATGGTTGTATGAACAAGGTGTGACTATGGCGGTGAAGAGCTATAACAAAGAGCGAATGAAGCAAAACTTGGAAATTTTTGATTGGTCTCTTACAAGAGAAGACCATGAAAAGATTAATCAGATGAAGCAGGTTCGAGTCAACAACGGGCCAGTGGTGTTCTTTGATAACCTTTGGGATGGGGAAACTTAGGTTTCATATCTCAAAAATACTATCAAAACTCAACTTATTATCGCTTAACTTTAAATGGTAGTGGAATAAGGGGAGATTTGTCATTCACATCCAAATGACATTCTGTACCTTCTCTTTTTCATTTGATTATATGAAGTAGATAATATCACAAAAAATCTGGTCTAATATATAAAAATTAAATTCAGAATCTCTTCGAAAAATCCCAGATTTTTATTAATATTTTAATTTTGAGATCTTATATACGTTCAAAGTTTGATCCTTTGACTAATAAGTAACTTGTGAGTTAAATATGTAAAATGGAATCTGATGGAAGGAGACAGAAAAGTGTAGAAGTTGTAAGACGCGTTCCACCCACAAAATTTCTGGAACCTTTCAAAAAATAAACAAAACATGGTTGAAGATAAGCCTTTTCCACCCTCTTTTGTTTATGGTGCAATTTATGGACCATTCTTCTTACATTTCTCCCTCATCAAATCAAATAATCTCTTCATTTTTTAAAAACTTTTCTAAATTTTTTAAAGGAACCCAATCATCCAAATAAATGCTTATTTTAATAAATCCTGCCAAACAAACCCAAGTCACATCCCATTATTCAAGCGTCTTCTTAAGTATTTATAAAATAAAATAATAAGAAAAAAATTAAATAATTTTTTCATAAGATAAGGAATTTTTTTCATATATTTCTTGAATTATTGTTTTCAATTTCTATATAAATTAATTTTATTTTAGAAATATTAATGGAGAACTTTTTTCCAAATAAATTATACTTTTTTTCAACTTTTAATGTTAATTTACTTGAAGAGATAAATTTTATATATTATTGTAAATATTATTATTTAAACTATGATAATTACTGTTATCTTTTTATCTTTCATCACAAGCAAAAAGAGAATCTAATTTTCTGGTAGGAACCTAAGGTACTTCTACATATTTCGATTTTTGAGACAAAATGGTCTAAAATCCTCTAGAAATTAGTTCCACTTAAATATAAAAATATCTATACTATAAAAGTGATCCGAAATATGATTTAAACCAATTAGAATAGACTACTAATATAACCTTTTTTTTTATACTTTTATCTAATTATAGTTTTTCATTTATTTGCTAATTTTTATATTAGTTATTTTAAAAGTCATAGTAAAAATTATTTTTAATAATTAACAGCGTACATATTTTCACATTTACAATGACAATTAAACCCTTGATATATTTATTATAAAACTCAATAATTTTCTCATATCATATAATAGTAATAATAATTAATGATTAGATAATAATAATATAGAACTCTTTACATATTAACATACAATATATTTTAGTAATTTAATTAAGGTATACTCAATATGAAGAATTTCACATTACCATTTAATCTTGTATCATTATGTATAACAAATTTTGTTCATTCTTAAATAACCACTTAAATTAATTTATTTGGATAATAACTTTTCAAACAGGGTTAAAAAATTCATAGCGAAATTTTAAATATAAAATACGATTGAAATTAACTTAAACCTGCTTAAATAAATTTAACAATGCAGAATTAATTTACCAAAATTGAAAAAAAATGGTAATGAGGATACTTTTTATAGGGAGTTGGTCGTTTTGATTCAACTTTTTTATTAAAAAGTGACCCGAACCAAAAAATAATAGATTAAATACAATTTAGTTCGACTTTTCCGTTTTTACAGTATAAAATTATTTTTAAGTAATTATTACAGAATTATTATATTTATATAAGACACTTTTTAAATAACAATATTTATTATTAGCTTTAATCTTTACTTTTATATTTATAATTTCATCTTTATACTCAGTAAATAAACTCCATATTCTTATAATTAACAATTATAATATAAATTTGTTATCATGTTTTGATAAAAATAAGTATTTTACAAGTAAAATTAAAGAGTAATTAACTTAAAAGTATATAATATTTATAAGCTGTTTAATTTGATTTGGTTAGATTTTTATTTTTAAATTGAATTTTGAACTAAATTATTTGATTGAAGATAAAATAAATAAATAAATTACAAAATCAATTTTAATCGATTTTGTCAATGGATGTTTATATATATATATATATATATATATATATATATATATATATATATATATATATATATATATATATATATATATATATATATGTATATATATATATATACATATATATATATTATATTTTCAAGTTTCAAGGGAATAAATATTGCCAAGTGTTTGCATTCCAAACGTTAAATAAACCAATTAATTTTTAAATAATTTTTCTTTCTTTCAACACTTGTTCCATTACTTATCCATATCACCGTGGTTTTTGTTTCTTTTGGCTGATTTGGACACTTTATCAAATTGTATAATCAAATCATATATAATTGTGAGGTGTACTTGTTTCGTGTAGACTGGACCCAAATTTGTTAAATATTGCGTGTTTCCATAAAATGAAAAATATAAGATCTGTGTGTATATTTATTTTGGTCTGAATCTTAAACCTAGCATTTTAAAGTATAATGAAAAAATAACTCAATGAATTAAAATGTAATAATAGAAATTAAGAAGTTAAAAAATTATAATTTGTTTAAAAATTTAAAATTTAAATAATTAAATAAAGTTAACTATAATCAAAGAAAATATAATTGTGATAACGTGAGATGTGGGTTTAGAAAGCCCATCGTGCAACTGAAATTTTGTGTTTATACGTGTTGCTGTTTTATATATATATATATATATATATATATATATATATATATATATATATATAGGTAGATAGATAGAGTGTAAAAGTGATAAATAGATGGGTTTAAAAAGATACTCTAAATAGCATATTGAGATAAGTAAGTATGGAATTTAATGAATTTAAAATTTGGAAGTGTGAACTTATTAATCATAGGACATCAATTCAATTGAAATATGTGAAGAATTTTTATTTTTTATTTGTGCTTTTGTAGAGATGAAGCTGTAGTTCTTGCTGTCCAATTTTTTTTTTTTTTTTCTTTTCTTTCTTTTTTTTTTTTTTTTTTTTTTTTTTTTTTTCTTTTCCTACGTTCTTCATTTTTTAAGAAAAAAAAATCTAAAAATCCCGTCAATTATTTTTAATTGATTTTTAAGAGCACACCCTAATTTTGATGTTTGAATTGTTACAATCTTAATTAGAAAAATATATATCTTAATTATTAAACTTTTGATTTTTGATCTAAATAAATGTTATATTCTAAACCCTAAATATTAAATCCAATTTAAACCAACATATAAGCGTACCAACTAACAATTTTAATACTAATATCATGTTTAAAATTAAATTTAAAACTTAACATCCATCAATTCAATCTAAACATACAAAAATAAAATCCCAATAATTATAATATCAACACTATATACTCAACATTAAAATGTTCTTATAATTCAAAATGACATTCCTTACTTCAATTTATGTTTACAAGGATTTATTCCAAACGTTTGGAGAAGTTATAATTTATATCTGATCACCAAAAGAGCATGTCATTACATAACTAAACTAATTAAAATATATCTGTTATCATTACATCTCACATACATAATAAAATATGTATACAAAAAGTAAAAGAAAGAAATTTAAAATTTGAAAAAACATAAAACTCTTCCAATACAAAATTATGTGTTGCATTAATTATTCTCTTATAAAAGGATCATCGTTATATTTAAGACACCTAAATATCATAAAACCTATAATTATAGTATTCATATTTTCATGTATCAATTAATTAAAAATAGGTTTAATATATATACTATAACATAAAAAAAATTGCAATCTCAATCGATGAAAAATCCTTGTATCACAGGTGTAATTAGATAACAATTAAAAACATTTACATACTGTTGTAATTTATACCAGTCTTTTCACCATTGTTAGTTAATAATATTATATAAACTATAATTTTAATAAACTTATCTATTAATTATAAAACACACCATCTTGATTGCATGAGTCCGATTTTATAGACAATAAAAAGATGAATGAGATAAATTTTTTTATAAGATCTCATTTTCATCGATTATGTTTTGAATAAGGATAAACTAATTTTAACAGACACATAACTTTTTTTTTTTTTTGTTATAATTCTGATATCAATTTTTTTTCCTCTTGAATTTTTGATGGTTACATTATGACAGAAGATGAGTGGTCCATTTGAGTGTGCCTCCAACATTGGATAGGTAGCTCTTTCAGGATTGTTCCAATCAAATTGCATCACATCAAAAATTCAGAAAACCATTGCTGCCATATAAATATCTGCATGTTCCATTCAAATCACCAAAAGTGATAGTTTTCACATTAATTCTACTCTTAGTACTATTAGGGTTACTGTGATGTTCCATTCAAATGAAAGAGTGATACTGATGAAGCTTTATATTATTTTATGTGAATGTTATTGTGTTATGCTATTTTAAGAATTTTATATAACTTTTTTGTTATAATGGAAGGATCTTGGAACATTCAATTTTAATAATTTTTTGTAGTATGTTCTAATTAAGTGTCTTATAAAATTCATGACTCATAGGAGATAATTCTAAATTTTGTAGAGTATTAAAAAAAGTATATTATTTAATATTTAAAAAATATATTTAATAAAAATAACGAAGTGAATTAAATAGTAATTAGATTATTATTATTATTTAATCGTGTTGATGAATTTAGTTAAGTATGGAGTTTAACACACAAAGTCATCTTTAACATGGATTAACCAAATTAAAAAAAAACTTACTCTATTTATTGAATAAGTACATTAATCAATCTGATTTTGATACAAATATAATTAGTAAGTTTGGATGAAAAAAATTAAAAATAGAAAAAATCTGCTTGAGGGAAACTTATTATTATAAGAAATAGTTGGAGTAAAAAGTGAGGAAAAAAATGGCACATACGAGTAGGAATATGTTATAAGAATATATAATATATTTTATCACGTAAATATTGATTGTAAGAATATATTTATAAAATATTTTTTTATTCATTAAATTCTTTTAATATATCAGCAGTTGTTTTCTGTTTATATGATGTTTTAAATCTTTTTATATTGAGCAATAATATTAAATTTGTTAAAAAAAACTATCCTAAAACGTCAATTACACTTTCACTTAAATAGTTAATTCTTTTTTAGTTTTTGGCTTGTCATAAATTTTTTTTAGACTAATTTCATTTTGTCGATGATCCCCGGTTTTCATACAACTTCCCATTAAACAAAAAAAAATTCATTAATATTTGAATAGGTAATCTAATAACAATCTATTATGATTGTTGTAGCACGTATATGTGACATGAATCCAAAGAATCACCTAATACATTGTTTGAAATTCTATATTATCTATAACTAAGTAGATTTTCTTAATTGATGTATGCAATTTTTTCTTTTTAACATTACCCTTAATTATAATATTTTTTTAGTATGGAGCTAATGATTACTCTCTCTATTAACAAGTTATTTATGTGTATTTATCTCTTTAAACAAACTCTCAAATATCATATATATGAAAAAGAAAAGTTGAAGTTCCGAAAAGATTCCAAAATGATGATCAGCCATATTATCTTAAAGGTTAATTATCACCTATTATGAATAGGATATTTAACAAGAAAAAAAAAGATATCTCCTTTATTAAATTTTCTTTTATATAAACGTACCTCCTTTTACTAAAAACAATTATTTTTATTTAAGTGAATGGAAGTATTATAAATGGTAAAACTTTCTTCTTTCAACATTTAAGAAAAAAATATGGCATATCTAAATTTTATACTCAAAACCAGTTATTAAATACAAATAATTTATGTGAGTTGATATCACACACTCATCCTTTTGCCACCATTTTCAGTTATCAATAAAAAGGATTAAAATCTCAGAAAACAAAGACAGAGAGACACAATAAACAAATAAACCATGATGTTTTGCTTGAACCTCTGACTTTGTCTCTACTTTCCCTTCACTTTCTCTGTTCCAGTAACACACATCCTCACCTATGCTGAATTATCAAACACCTTCCACAAGCCATGCCAGAGAGGAACACAGTGACTTCACTGATAATGAACAACAAATCAGAGAAATTCATGCCTTGACCCCACCCCCCAGAAGAGAGCCTAACTGGGAAACACACACACACAGCCACCACTCTTCTTCTGTGTCCATAGAAGGTGGTTCCAGCGAGAACTTCAGCGTGAGTAGGGAATTCAGTGCCCTCGTTCTAGCAGGCTCAAGTATTGATCACAGCAACGCCACCCCTAGTACCATGAGTGTGAATATGATGCATGGCAATGAAGGAGGTGTTAATAGTAGCATTAACAACAACAGCAGCAACAGCAACAACTTGGGGAGGATTGGAGAGGATGAGTTGTTGATGATGGAAGAGACCAACCCTTTGGCGATTGTGGCAGATACCAACCCTTTGGAAGCTGTTTCCGCAGCTTCACCTCCAAGGCGTGGAGGGAACTCTTCTTCTTCAGCTTCTGGTGCTGCTGTGAGTGAGGTGACAGTGCAGAGGGTGAGGAAGGAGGAGGTTGAGGCAAAGATAACAGCTTGGCAAAACGCTAAGGTTGCTAAGATTAACAACAGGTTCAAGAGGGAAGATGCTGTTATAAATGGGTGGGAGAATGAGCAGGTTCAGAAAGCAACTTCATGGATGAAGAAAGTTGAGGTATGTTATGTATGAATTATGAATTACTTTGGATGAGAGAGTCAGAGACTGATTGTTCAAAGTTCAGAACTTATTAAGGGGTTAACTTCTTTTAACAAGTTGTTTTTTTTTTTGTACCTGAGTATGGGTATATATAGTAACTCTTGAGTTGAATTTTGGCTACTTTTTTCTTTGGTGGCTGTTAGTGGGTTGGTTAGTGATCATGATGAGTTGGTTTTGATTTTAGGGTGATGGTGGTGCTTGTTTATGATGATTACTGTCTAGACTAAAATTGAGTCGTTAGATTAGTCCATGGTTGATCCAATCAATCGGTGAAGAAGAACTCTTACCATAGTTGCTTCTGGGTCTTCATACAAGTGGGCTTTTATTTTAACTGAGGATTAAAGATTGGATATGGTTGACATGTTATAGGGTAGGGTTGATACCTTTGATGATTGCTTAATTATTGTTACTTAGACTCTTGGATCATGGATCAATATGTAACATGTTTTGTGGGAAATGGTTGGGAATGAAACTTACTTCTATATGAGAGTATGAATGCTTGAAGGAGGTCTAGATTGCTTATCAATTTTCTTCTTTTTCCCTCTTTTTTATTATCATTTTCCCTGAACAAAACGTGTCACTGGTAGCAGATATAATTCAAGGGCTTGTTCTTGATCATATCCGGGTTTAAAATCAAAAGCTTTCTCATTTTTGAAAAATATGTTACATGAAAAGTTGAATTAGGATTTTTGTCCATCATAAGCTCTTCCTTTTCCTGACATGGAGGCTGTCATGCCAATTTTAAAGAAAATTATCATCTTCCAGCCACAAGCTCTTTTGCCTTTTTTATGAGCAAAACTATATTCTTTTGGTTAATAAGATAATAGCATGTTAGTATGTGAAAGGACTCATTTGGTTTGCATCCATTGCCTTATCTCCAAGGCTACTTTTACAGTGACAACAAAAAAGAGCTGGAAATATGGTAGCCGCCAGAAAAAAGCAAGTGGTCTAATGATTTGATTTTGATGCTAGTTTTTTCATTTTCATCCTACATTACACCAACCCTATTGGAGTATAAAACAGAACTTTGACTAATAAAGTGCACATTGTTTGTAATTACAATTTTGTTCATCAAGAACCAAAAAGTTGCACTGGTTGTGCAGAGGAAGCTGGAGGAGAAGAGAGCAAGAGCACTGGAGAAAATGCAAAATGAGATAGCAAAAGCTCACAGAAAAGCTGAGGAGAGGAAGGCATCAGCAGAGGCTAAAAGGGGCACAAAAGTAGCCAGGGTTCTGGAGATTGCCAACCTTATGAGAGCAGTTGGAAGAGCACCTACCAAAAGATCTTTCTTTTGAGATATATAATAAGAAATGTTATACCTTGAAGCCACATTTGTAGACAAATATGACCAAAAAGAGAAACATAGAGAGGGAAAATATCATGGCATAATAGATGACATAGTGTGGTGGTGAGAGTCCCTTTTCCTGTTAAATTTAACTTAAAGCTTAAAGTGATGCAGTATAAAGAAAAAAAGAAGAAATGGGGTGTACATTATCATCTTATATTATATACAAACCAATTGGAGTGTTTCTGAGTGTTTGATTAGTGCATTATAATTTATAGACATGATCATCATTTGGTTGGTTGTGCTGCTGATTAAACGTTTTTGCACATTAATAAATTTGATTTTATTGTTATTAGTTGGCCTCCACTACTTGCAAATGCATTGCCGACACGTAACTGTGTCCAACAATCTTACAATTCTCTCCACAATCTTGTGGCCCTCACTAATCTTTCTAATCTATTGTTAATTTTCATATCCCATCACAGCAAAAAAAGAAATAATTGTTTAGTTTATGAGAAAATATCTTTCAGATCATGCTAACACCTGTAAGGAAGCTTAAGCACTCGCGTTACATCATCTCAAATTCACGTGAAAGATTGAAAAGCAACATTAAGTTATTTCAATCCAATACACAGTACACACACACACACACACATATATATATATATATATATATATATATATATATATTATGCCTATCCAAACAAATGGTAAAATATAGTTGACTCACCCAGCTTTTAATGACGGATTAAAAGTAAAACGCTAAATTCTAGTTGAAGAATAACACTAAAAAAAGTTCTGAATCTAAATCTTATTGATTAGTAAATTAAGAACTAAGTTATTTAAATGGTAAAAAGATTAGACATGTGACTACTTCGTAGACTAGAGAAAAAAAAGTAACAGAATAGTTGATGCTCAACCTTTGAACGGAAATTGCGCAGTGATGTGGCTAGTGTTTGTTCACCTTAAGTAACTAAAGTTTCACGCTTTCAATCTAAAAGCAAGAGCTAAAGTTAAAAACAGTGGAAACATTTTCGTCTTTTAGTGTTTTTGTATTTGGAGTGTGAATCTCCAGTGGAAGGCAATTCTCACCGATACTGGTCTACAAAAGGATTGAGTGTCCGCATGGAACGCATTGTCAATAAAGCTAGATACAATGTCTAGTTTGATAAATTCATCTCCAGCCAAAAGGAGAAGATTCTTGGCAATCAAATTGATCAAGGCATCATTCATAGTGTTTCAATTTCTCCTATTCCTGTGTTTGTCCAATGAGATTTTCAAGTCCTTGGTCCCACGTTTTGCCAATCTTGTATCTATAGTGTCACTCAAGATAAATTATTATATAGTCTGATACTATCACTTGTTCATACTCTCAGTCAATCTTGATGACACAACTTCATTTTTTTGTCAAATCTGTGGGTTGCCAGTAAAGAAATCAAATATGCTTCTTTTATCTTACATGGGCTTCACAGATATCTTGAAACAATACCTTCATGCTTGTTTGTTTGTCTTTGGTGCTTGGACCCTAGGCAAGGCGTCAAAGGATATACTTTTATTTTTAAGCAGAAAATGGTTTATTATTTGAAACAGCAACTAGATCCATGACACACTGCATTCCAAAATAAATAATGATAGTCAAGTCTACCAACTCCATAGCATGCTAGAGCCTGATTTCATTTTCATGAAGTATAATGCATGAGCTTCAGGTTAAGTGTTGGATATGATTTTGGTTCATTTAAGAACAAAAGGAGCTGCTGTGCACCAGTTTCTAACTCAACATCTGGAACTCGCTGGGCAATGAACATTACAAAAGATGTTCAGGTTTTTCCAACCTTTTCTTGGTTAGAAGGGGTATACATAATCCATCTGGTGAAACTATTACAAAATTGTTATGGAAGAGTGATCGACTGGCAAGTCCTCCCTCAATCCTCAGACTATTGCTGAAATCTTACTAATGAACTATAGCAAATCTAAAATAGTATCACAGGGAATTTGATATCAGTTCAAGATTATTTCTGTTCCTGAAGCTACAACATAGTTCATCTTTTAGCAGATTCAAATTTGCATAAATTTCTCTGCTTTGAGGGTGGTCTTTGTCACTTGCTATAAAATAGTGAACCTCATTATCTATCTCAATCCAGCTGTAGCCTGTTTCTTTAGTTAATTTCAAGTCATGCATAGCCGTTCTCACCTTTGCAGCCTCTTCGAACATGCCTCCTTCGGCAAACATGTTTGATATAAGTATGTAAGAGGAGGCATCATTCGGGGCTAAATCAAGCAATTTTATGGATGCCCACATTCCAAGTTGTAAATCACCACACAGCTTACAGGCATTGACAAAAGTCCTCCAGAGCAAAATTGAATCTGCAAATGGGCTTTTGTTAATGATATCAATGGCTTTGGATAGATTTCTTGCTCGACCTAAAAGATCAATCACGCAAGAGAAGTGCTCAATCACAGGTGTGATCCCATACTTTGATTGGATATCATTAAATAAGTACAACCCAGTTTCCCACAAGCCTGAGTAACTACATGCTTGGAGAACAGCCAATATTGTGATCCCATCAGGATCAAAACCCTGTTCCTTCATCTCCTCAAAGAGCAAAAGTGCATTGTTTCCTTCACCATGAAGGGCATATGCAGAAATTATGGCATTCCAGGTAACACGATCACGATTCATACTACTAAATATTTGATAAGCATCCTGAACAGTGCCACATTTAGCATACATAGTAATTAAAGCATTTCCTACAGCAGTGTCATATTCAAGTCCCACCTTTATTGCGTAAGCATGAAGACTCTTCCCAGTTACCAAGCATGCTTGGTTAGCAGATAAACAAAAGAGCCGTGAAAATGTTACACCATCAGGTTTTACACCATTGAATCTTAGTTTGCTGAAAAAAACCATAGGGTTCTCTTCATCATCTCTTACCTTTAAATTCAAATATCCAACTAGAATGGCATTAAATGAAGCAATAGTTTTATTTCGGAGCCTGTCAAAAATGGCTCGTGCTGACTTCAAACTTCCACATTTAGCATACAAATCTACTAAAGCAGTACCACTATTTACATCAGAAACGTGACCAAGCTTTACTGTAAGTCCATGAATTTGAACACCAAATTTCAAATTATTCCAATCTGCACACCCATCAAGAACAGTGCTGAAGCATCCAGAGTCAAGAGGCACACCAATCCGAATCATGTTTAAGAATAATTCAAAGGCTTTGTTAGCATGGCCGTTCTTAACAAACACTGAAAGAAGCGCAGACCAGGAAATCAAATTCCTCTCGTCCATTTCAGCAAACACTCTCTCAGCCTCTTCGACCATTCCATGTTGCCCATACATTGTAATAATTGCATTTCTAACAGATATTTCACACATAAAACCATAATTCACCGCAAGCCCATGTAGTTGTTTCCCTACATATAATCCTTCACTAAAATCACATGCACCGATCAAATTCGTAAACGTATAATTACTTGGTTTCAGTCCAGACTGTAGCATATCCACAAAAATCTGAAATGCCTTATCCCCCAAACCCGCCTTTCCATATTCCAAAATCATATAATTTATGCACTGAGCATCTTTAACACGTACGCCACCAAACACTCTTTCTGCACAACCCAAGTGGCCACTTCTAGAGTACATAGAAACCAATGAAGTAGCCACAACAACATTGTCCTGAAGCCCACTTTTTACGACAAAAGCATGAACCTGCTCGCCAAAAAACCGATCTTCCGGGGACCTACACGCCTGCAGGACCACTGAGCAAGTATGCTCGTTGAACTTCTCATCAACCATGCACATATCACGTGCGATACACAAAACAGACTCGGCATCCCCATTCTTCAAATAACCCTTCATGAGGGTAGTCCATGTGACTGTGCTCTTCACAGGCATTTCATCAAATATCCTCTGTGCATCATCCATCATGTTGAATTTTGAGTATAGATTCACAAGATTGTTGTCCACAAATAGGTCACCTTCACAACCAGATTTGATGAGAGACCCATGAATTGTCTTTGCCAGCATATAATCCTGTGACCGAATTGAGAATTGAAGAAACTGAAGCCAGTCATTGAGAAGAACAGTATTGTTTTGATTACAGGGTAAAACAGCACAACATTGTTTTGTCCGAAGTTCGAGGCTTTGTGAGGGGTTAGGGAAAATGGGGTGGAAGCCATTATTGGGTGGAAGAAAGTGCAAAGGGCATGCAGAAGAAGGAGGAATGGACAGTGGAACAAGTGGTTGGAAAATTGGGTGAACCATTGGAACAAATAGTTGGAAACTTAACAGAATCAACTGAATGTTGTTTCTTCCATAGCATAAAATTATGGGTGTTGTCCCCACTACTTTAAATTTCTCTATTCATCACTACCACAATGTGAGACCACTAGTTTCAATTTAAGTTGAATAAATTTAGAATTTATGGATTCTTGATAATTTTCTTTGACAACTTGTATTATTGTTATTTAAGTAATAATCTGTTATAAATGTACTAGATTGACAGTGTGTTTATTTTTTAAATGAACTTATATATATATTTAAGTATTTTGTTTAATTTAGTCTAAATTTAATATGTAAAACTTCTTCTATATACTTTCTCTAAACTTCTATTTTTAACTTTCACATTAGTTAATTTTAACTTATAAAATTTAATTTATTTATTTTTCTCTCATACAAAGAATTTATGAAAAAACTTATCTGAATTCACCTAATTTAACTTTCAACTAGTTTTTGAGCTAATTTTGTTAAGCATGTCTATTTAACAAATTTTGTCATTGGAATATACCTATGTAACAAATTTCAGCAGTGGAATATACTAGGTGGCATATCCTGTATAAATACCATTGTTAAGAATTATTTTCTGAATTAGAAAAATTAACGGAAAGAATATTTTAATTCTTAATTTTTCTGTTAATTATAAGATATATAAATTAGTATTAGAGTAAATTTTTGTGTAAGATATTTAAATTTACATAAAAAAACATTGCAAGAGTTATTTTTTACAGGCAGGATTACATAAAAATTTAGACAAGAAAACAATTTTTAAGGTTGATAAAAAAGGTTAAGGTGGGGAAGACACATTGGTTGGATGATGTGGAAAAAAGTGGTCCGTAGAGACAGTGAAAGTGAAACCTTATAAGCCATTTCCCACAGAGTCATCAGTATCCATTCCTTTGCCACTCAATTGCGGAACTTCCAATAACCAAACCAGTTCATTAATAGCCTCATACTCCTTTTCTTCTTCATCCCTTCTCTTCTCTTCTCTTTCCATTCCGTGTGTGAGAGTGAAAGTGAGAGTGAAAGTGAGAGTGAGAATGGAGAAGATGGCTGCACTTACTACTATCCACACCTCCCTCTTCCCCACCAACACCACTCTTCCAAAGGCATCATCTTTTCAACCCTTCTTCCCTACCCAGCTTCTTGGCCTACCCTTATCTTCTTCTTTTTCCGCCGCCAAAAGATTATCTTCCTTCACATGCAAGCCCATCAAATGTTCTGTTTCCGAAGCCACAGAACCCAAAACTGGTGGTAATCAATGCACACTCCTTTCTATTCTCTGTATTTCAATTTTATGATTGACAAAGTGTTGTTAACCAGTGATTCAAGTTCATTAGTTTAGGAATTAGAAGCAATTTTTTTTATTGGGCTACCTAAAAATGTCGCCTTTTTGTATCTTTAATCAGTTATTGTATGATTTCAAATTGAATTTTTCTCCTTTTAGTTCCCTAGTTTGGTTCAGTGATTAGCAAGACCCTTTGAGATTTTCTTTTTGTGGGGGTGTCATTTAATTTGATTATCTTGTTTGTTTATTTGTCTCTTAGAGAAGAAGAGACAATTGTTGAGAAGAGGGGATGTGCGAAACATAGCAATTGTTGCTCATGTTGATCATGGAAAGACTACTCTCGTTGATGCCATGCTCAAACAAACTAAGGTATTGTTCATTACATGGAACATCGCTTCAATTGAAGTACATAGAGTTTATGCTTAACTGTACCTTTAGTTCTTGTTATCTTTATTTTGTGCATTTAGTTTCAACGGGTTTCTTTTGGAAAATTTGATTTTTTTCATTTGTGTAATTTTAGTTCATTTGTTAACTTGAGCCAATTGACATCAATTATTTAATCGAAGTGATGTGGCGTACTGGCCCTGTAGTAGAAAATGATTTTGTGCAAATTCTTTTTGTTTTTGGTAGAATTGATTTTGAACTACTAACGTGATTGGAACATGCGTCCTTTTGTGGAGTTGATTTTGCTAGCGAACTAAACAAACGCATATTTTTATACAATTGTTGAAAAGTTGTATTTTAGAGACATTTAACATCTGTTAACTGGTTTATCCATTGTTTTTGCAGTAAATTCGATTAGTTTGTTCTTATAAAAAAGTATGAGGGGTACTATTGATATGGTATTCATATGTTGAATTTTTTGCAGGTATTTCGTGATAATCAATTTGTGCAGGAAAGGATAATGGACTCCAATGATTTGGAGCGTGAAAGAGGGATCACAATACTGAGTAAAAATACGTCTGTCACCTATAAAGACACAAAGATCAATATAATAGATACTCCAGGTCACTCTGATTTTGGGGGTGAAGTGGAGCGTATCTTAAATATGGTGGAAGGGATCCTTCTAGTGGTACTCCTACTCTTTTCCCATTTCCTTGATAATCATCATGCATCCTTTTGCACCATTTAATTGGTTGTTTGTGATGACTGATATTGACTATTAAAGCTGGTTAAGAAAAGATGGTTTTCACTCAAAATCTTCCAGCACTTTGCCAGTTGTGTTGGGTAATTCTGACCAAAGGAAAAGCGGAAGGGGGTGGTAGTTGGTGTCTTCATCTCTTCCTTATCACATATTTCTTATTCAAACTAGTTTAAAGAACAAGAACACACAGATTTTGAAAAAACTGCTGTATTCATTTTTGTCTTAATAATATTGTTTTTGAATTTAAAAGTAATTTTAAATTTGTCAGTATTTTATTCTTTAACACTTGGACTGTACAAATATGTCCTTATTCTTTGAGGGACAATATGTCTATAGCAATTGTAGTTTGTTTTTCTCTATTGGGAAATTTGTTACTTATTCTCTTATATAAAAAATACTTCATTTTTCTTTTCTGGAGTGTGGCTTCTTGTTATATGTGGGGGTTTATCATGCTGCTATTGGTATTTGTAGGTAGATTCTGTTGAAGGACCAATGCCACAGACAAGATTTGTCTTGAAGAAGGCTTTAGAGTTTGGTCATTCAGTTGTTGTGGTTGTGAATAAAATAGATAGACCTTCTGCTCGCCCAGATTTTGTTGTCAATTCTACTTTTGAACTCTTCATTGAACTGAATGCCACAGACGAACAGGTATGTTGGTGATCATATAAATTAAATGGTTGCTGTTTTGTGTGTTGTTTACAAATTGGATGGAGCTTGGAAGTTTGTATGTAGTCAAAACTCTACTGTTATTTCTTTATTCCCAGTGATCTGTGGGAATATTATAAAAAATCTTTTAGATTCTGAATGGTGTCTGCAGGTAAATTTAAACATATCATTGGTGTTTGAAGGATTAAAGTGGTTTCAATATTATGAAATATAATATTGGTAAGCATCATAGCATTGTAATGTTTTTTGTTTTCTGCTTGCAGTGTGACTTTCAAGTAATCTATGCAAGTGGTATAAAAGGGAAAGCAGGTTTGTCTCCTGACAATCTGGCCGAAGACCTTGGTCCATTGTTTGAATCCATCATTAGATGCATCCCTGGACCACGCATTGACAAAGATGGTGCTCTTCAAATGCTGGTTAGTGGTTGCTAATTATATTGCTTCTTAGTCTTTTTTATTTTATTTCTCTATTGATTTATCTTTTCATAATGGTTAGCTTATTTTTGTTACCACTAATTTTCCACCATAGGGGAAATAGAAAATACACAATGACAATCCTGTTTAATTTCTGCTTAACTTTGATAATGCCATTTCCGCATACAAGATCTAATTGTTTTTGCATATGCTTATCTACTAGGTGACAAATATTGAGTATGATGAACATAAAGGGCGTATAGCGATTGGGCGTGTGCAAGCTGGAGTTTTACAAAAAGGCATGGATGTTCGAGTGAGTATTCCTTTTGCTTTATTTTTGTTCCTCATTTCTGAATTCCTCCATGCTCACATGTTACCCATTACTTACATTGAGTTTATATTACAAGGGATAAATATGTGTGCTTGCATGTAATAAGTGAAGTTTATCTACTTTATAACAACTACATTTTAAGTTTCACATTCTCTTCTCTAACTCAATCTTTTATTTTTAATTTGTGGGGGAGGAGGAGTAGAGATTATTGAGGAATGCAAGTGGATGAATCCATTCAGTCCAAAGTCTGATGTAGGATATAGATTATTTTAATTTGTTTATGATAGTAAAAGACCTCCAATTAAATAGGTCTATGTGAGGAGAAGTAGGAGAGTAGCAGGGGATCATAGCCTGAGAAACACAATACTAAGTGTAATGTCAACACTAGAGAATATAAAAGTGGATACATAAAGAGAGGATTAGTGTTAATCGAGTGATATTGGAGGAGAGACCTAGATCTCACAATCACAAGCATCCAGGGAAATTACATTATTTCTGCACAGTACTCTATTCTTTAATCATTGGAGCAGTGATTGGGAATTAGGGAGTTTATATTCTGATCCTGTTTCTATCCGCATACCTCTTATTTGTTGATTTTGTCCAGGTATGTACTTCAGAAGATTCATGCAGATTTGGAAAAATTAGTGAGCTCTACGTGTATGACAAATTCAGTAGGGTTCCTGCAGATAATGTGGAGGCAGGTGATATATGTGCAGTGTGTGGAATTGCTGACATTCAGGTAAAGATTGAGGGTTTTGTATAAAATGCATAATCTTGTATTACAGTAACCTTATTAACCTTTACAATTTACAATTCTGTACTCAGATTGGGGAGACAATTGCTGATAAAGTATCTGGGAAGCCACTACCTTCCATCAAGGTGGAAGAACCAACAGTGAAAATGTCTTTCTCCATAAACACTTCACCTTTTGTTGGCCGTGAGGTATATTAATGCTTTGCCGTAAAAATGTTCTGCACTATCTCTTTCTCTGTGTGGATATCTTGATGCTGTCTGTTAGGCACAACCATTGCTATTATGTTCAGCTTCTTTATTGGTAACAGTGTAATTTGTCCTTTTCACTGCTATGTAAGAGATCAGCTAAAACATATTTGTAACTTTTCAGGGAAAGTATGTTACAAGTAGGAATTTAAGGGATAGGCTTTATCGAGAACTTGAGCGGAATCTGGCTATGAAAGTTGAAGATGGTGAAACAGCTGATACCTTTGTTGTCAGTGGGCGTGGAACTTTGCATATCACTATTCTCATAGAAAATATGTAAGTGTTGTGAGTATTCCATTTCTCATTAATTGTTCTTCAAACTCTTTAAGTAATATTGCATCTGCAGGCGAAGAGAAGGTTATGAATTCATGGTTGGGCCTCCCAAAGTTATCAACAAGAAGCTGAATGACCAACTGTTGGAACCCTACGAGGTAATTTCTCAATCAATTTTTTATTGCTTTTCAAAAGCAAAAAAATAAAGATTTGATGTTATAACACATGACTTAAGGTCTTATTTAACAGACCTCAAAATCTAGTTATTTTTCCTTTAGAACTGACGCACTTATTTGATGCACAAACTAGCTTAATTGTCATGATTAATTGCTTTATTTTATGCTGTGTCCTGTAATGAAAGTTGGTCTGACTATAAATCTATCATGTAAGTGAATGCTTTGAAATCTCATATTATTGTGTTAGGAAAAGCATATGAAAAGACCCTCACAATTTGTGATAGGCTATTCCATACATTTTCGTTTTCGACATATACTTTTCTAGGCTTTTAAGTACCTTTTACGTGCAAAATCAACATTGTTGGTTATACAAAGATGATGTCATAATATATATCTCTATTCGTTATATTGATATACTTGAGAATAATACAAAGGAATTTGAAATTTAGAGTGTGTCTTCCCCCTCTTAGGATCTTATATTTATAACTACTTTAGATAGACCGGATACAATATATGAGAGGGAAGAAAAGAGAATCTGAAATGAAATAATTCAATTTAATGACAGATATTTTCTTGTTCATGGACTTCTTTCTTTCTGCTAAATATGGGAACTGCTAGTTCAAGTTTTGTGCTGTTTGAAAGTTCTTAATCACTTGAGTTACCCAGTTTTTACTGAACAGTTTAATACATTGTTAAGATGGGCGAGATAGAATGAAAGGATCTACGGTAGAATTGTAGGTAGGACTCTTACCATTTTGACAGGGAGAATTTTTGTTTTGAAGGCCTAGCGAAATTTCTATCCTTTTTGGTGTGGTACCCACAAAATAAATTTCTCTTCTCATTTTATCCTCTATTTCTTCTACACTTCCCTACATTAGAGAAAAAAATTTCTTCACATTGTTTTCTTTCTACTCGTTCTTGTACACATCCGAACAAAGCAAAGAGAAATTTTAGTTTTTTTTTTATCCATATGAACAATACCTCTTTTCTATTCTATTTCTCTCTTTTTTCTTTTTTTTTTCTTCCTATACTTTTTATCATCTAAACGAAGAATAAATTTCTTTTCTCATTCGTCATATATTTTAACAAGAGGATCTGTTGCAGATTGCAACTGTGGAGGTACCAGAAGAGCACATGGGAGCTGTTGTTGAACTTCTTGGCAAGAGACGTGGACAGATGTTTGACATGCAAGGAGTTGGGTGTGTAAATTCTTTCTTTGCTTCTATTTTGATCGTGATATAATTTAGCACCAAAGCTGTTATAGGAACAAATCATTGAAGTAAAGCAAAACTTCTAAGAGAATCACTATCATGGGAAGGAGTTTCTTTGTTGATAGTATATCGAGACTTGCATAGCATTTCATCTGATACTGACAACATTTATTTCTCTGTTTAGAGCGGAAGGAACTACACTACTTAAATATAAGATCCCAACACGTGGCCTTCTTGGATTGCGGAATTCAATTTTAACTGCCTCACGAGGAACTGCTATTCTCAACACCGTCTTTGATAGCTATGGACCTTGGGCTGGTGACATTAGTACCCGCGATCAAGGCTCATTGGTAATGTCTGCTGTGAAAGAAACTTGTAATAACTATTATTTGTGGCTTAGTACTCCATAATTCCATTGTTTCCCCCATTCATTAATGGTGAAGTAATGGAATTTCAGGTTGCTTTTGAGGATGGAGCAAGTACTTCTTATGCAATCTCTAGTTCACAGGAGAGGGGACAGATGTTTATTGGTCCCGGTGTGGAAGTTTATAAGGGGCAAATTGTTGGCATCCATCAGCGACCTGGGGACTTGTCCTTGAATGTTTGTAAGAAGAAAGCTGCTACCAACATACGTTCCAACAAGGAACAAACAGGTGACAAGCTGCTCTAGTGCAACTTTGTTATTTTATATGAAACACACATTCAAATAACATGATTTGATGATCTTTTTAGTTGCTTAGTTAAACCAGTACTATTAAACTGACTTCAAATGGTATACATTGATTAATTTTAACTTCAACATTGTCTTATACTATTGAAGAAATAATGCTGCTTTAGTAATCTTTGGTTTATCTCAAGCTGCTTTGCTCGCTACTATTTCTTTATTGATTTTACAAAGACCTTACAAAGAATGCCGATGTGACTATAGGAGCAACATTAACGCAGCCTATAGTAGCTATGCTAATAGACCAGAAAGTTTTAATTTACTTCATTCCCATATGCAGTGATTCTTGATACACCATTGGACTATAGTCTGGATGACTGCATTGAATACATCCAAGAAGATGAACTTGTAGAGGTCACCCCAACAAGTATCCGAATGTGCAAGAATCCAAAATTAGCAAAGAAAGGAAGGTAGACTTTCACTGTGAAGCAGTAACTTGCCAATGCTTTTTGAGTTATATCAGTTACCACTGCTGAAGCTGCATAACTCATTAATGCTGTTGCTGCTAAATTGATGAAGAAGTAAATCACTACCATTGGTGTAGTGTGACATATTCTTCCAAAGCTGCAGGCAGAATAATATAGGAGCTGGCTGAAAGCCGTATTCAATATTCATTATAGCTATTGGTCACAGTTGATTTAAAGGGATAAAGTAACATTACAGAGTTTTGTTTACTTGCTTTGTAGTCTTTATTTTAGCAGTAAGGAACATGAAGATATCAATTCTTCATATTGGTTGGAAAATAGCAATACAGCACCTTGGGTTAAATTTCCAGTGAGATCACTGATTTTTAACTACCTCACCAACCTTCATGTATTGACATGCTTTTTTAAACTCTCAATGAAAACATTCATAATTCATTATGGGAAACATAAAATACTAGATTTTGCCTAGATAACAATGTAAGGAAAATAGTCTTTGGATCATACTGAAAAAACATTCTTTGGTGACCATGTTGAAACAAAAGTTATATCTTCCTATAATTAAGGAACCAGCAAGTAATTTAACAGTTTGTGCTGGTAAATATATATATATTTATTTTTATTTTTTTTACGTTAAAAGAGGAAGGAACTATTTTACTCTGCACCTTCAATGTTTTGCGTGCTGTAAAGTAGGCTTATAAATAAAGATTAACTCTTAAAAGAAAAAAATAGGACTATATTCTTATATAAAAAATAATTCAGTTTCTGATATTTTATATTTCTTTAAAAGCTTTGATATTCAAAAAATTTTAGAGATCCTTTCTTTATTTATATTTCTTTATATGTAATGAGGGTGTTTTCTTTATAAGGATGATCGTGTCTTAATTTAGACTCTTTTCTCATAATATTTCTTTTATCTTGTTATTGAACATTTGTTTATTTTGATTTTTTTACAGACAATGTAATTTGAATAAATGAAATAAAATAAACTTCAACACTCCAATATTTTCATAAACTTAGTACTATCATGTTTTATTTACATAACTATGGTACCATTGTGAGTATTGAATATTTTACGCCACTAGCATTATTTAACCTTTTATTTTAGTTTTTAATTACTGAAATAACACTTCTTTTTACAAAGTAAGAGTTATTGTAAAATTTGTAATTATTAATTGATTTAAAATTAAAATAAAAAATAATTTATTTTACAGTAGCAATTACGATAACATTTGTGATTATTAATAGATTTAAAATAAAAATAAAAATAATATAAAAAATAATTGAATTAAAAGTTTAAATGAATAATACAAAAGTAATAAAATAAAATATTTTATAGGTATTTTCAATTAATTAATTATAATGGAAACTAAATGATAAATTAATTTATTTTCTATTTTTATAATAAATTTAAATCGGGAAGAATAAATTATAGTAATTTTGTAGCTGTATTTTATATTAAAATTGAAATTGGAAGAAAAAATTATAAAACTTTTATTTGAATTAAAATTTGTATTTATAGTTTATTAAAAACATATCTAAATAATTAATATTACGATGAAATAAAATTTTGATAAAGATAAAATTTGATTTGTAAAATTTGATTTTTGATAGAAATAAAATTTGATATTTGATAAAGATAATATTTAATTTTTGATAAAAATAAAATTGGATTTTTTATAAAGATAGAATTGGATGCATGTTTTTCAGCAAATTTTGTTTCTCTTGGTATGCTAAGGACACTGCCTCCAACAAATATTCAAACTTTGACTTACTATTAATACATCCCTTCTCACTCTTGATTCTCTTAGGTGGATTATGATTTATTTCTTCTTCTTTGTTACAATATTGGAAAAGACCAATCCTTTTTGTTGAACCTAACCTTTGATTTTCTTTGATGCTTTATAATCAGTTTGTAATTCTTTCCCTTTCCTTTTCAGTCTGCTTTCATGCATTTCCATTCGTACTTCTTTTCCTTTTCTTTTGAGACTTCTTTCACCCATTTTTCCATTTGTATTTCTTTCCCTTTCCATTTGTACTTCTTTTCCTTTCCTTCTGAGATTGCTTTCATCCATTTCCATGGACAAGTTTTCATAAAGAAAACATTTCTCTTCTCTGACAAACACAGTATTCATAAGTGAAATCCCATCTTCTTTCTTTCTAACTCCTCTAATATTTCTCTCTTCCATTGTTCTCGTTTCTTCACTCTGGCTATATATAACAAGAAAAAAAGATAAAAAATAATATCATATATCAAGTCAACATATTTTTATTTAATAAGATATTATAATAGTATCAATATATTTTTTGAATTAAATAAGGTAATTTTTGTATAAATTTAAGTAATATAAACTTTTATTTTATGTGATATTGTGTAAATTTAGTAATATGGATAATAAAATAATTATATTTCTATCTTGTGTAAATTTAATTGATAATTTATTTTTTTTATCGAAGTATATTTTATTTTATGTATTATTCTGTAGATATAGTATATTTTTAGTTATGTGATAATGTTTAAATTTAATAATAAAGGTATTCATAAATAACTATATTCCTATCTTAGGAAAAGAACTAAGACTCGTTACATTCCATGTTACCTGTTTTCTACAAAAAGATTACAGCAAGCAACACGCACACGGTTTTAAAGATATAATTAATGTAATTGGGTAAATGTAATTATTTAATGGAAATAATATAACTATAACTATAACTATAACTATATATATATATATATATATATATATATATATATATATATATATATATATATATATATATATATATATATATGTATATATACTAGGTAATTTACTTCTTTACTTTAAAATCTTTGACATGTTGTAATGCTTTTTATTCTTTATTATTAATTATAATTAATTTAGTGCAAAATGATAAAATATCAATTAAAAAATAGAATAGTTCATAATTTAATTACTTAATATGTCAATATTTTTATAAATAAAATAATTACATAGAAATTTTATTTTGAATATATTTTGAAAATAATTTACATTATTTTTTAAAAGAATAATTAACTTTTTATAGAAAAAATTATACCACTTTTATTTATTACTATAAATTTATCATCTTATGCTTAAAAAAATTAGTAACAAAATATATTGTTATATTATGAATTATTTTATATTAAATTTTAAATCGTATAAAATTTTATTGAAAATATAAAAGTTTATTACTTTTTTATTTAGAGATAAAATCTTAAAAACAAATAATTTTCCAAACGGTCTACATTATAATATCAAAATTAACATAGAGAAAATAAATCATAAATGTCTAACTAAAATATAGTTACGTTTAATAAAATATAATATTAAAAATAAAATTATTGATTAAAACATAAGATATATATATATATATATATATATATATATATATATATATATATATATATATATATAT
>Ga0209700_103454_pt1 | contig 30200 bp, 9 predicted proteins | sample SiratroredBW_FD_187528 | JGI IMG/M metagenome (GOLD analysis project Ga0209700, IMG submission 187528) | Root nodule microbial communities of legume samples collected from California, USA - Siratro red BW (SPAdes) (version 2) | ecosystem: Host-associated > Plants > Roots > Nodule | place: USA...
AAAAAACAAAAAAAAAAAAAAAAAAAAAAAAAAAGAAAAAAAACTAACTCAACATCTAAATAAACCAATATTTTAAGAGAATTACGAAAATATTGTGTGTTATTTCTCTTACTACACTTACTTCCCTTAATTGATAGAAAAACATTGACACCTTTGGTACATTACGCTTACTCCTTTAAGTGTTTAAAAGTATTTTAGTGTATACTCTACAAGGAATTAAGATTATTGTAAGTGAAAGTGATAAAGAAAGAAAAATATTTACATTAATCTATGAAACCTCACGATAGTAAATGTAAATTACTGATATTTTTTTCTTGACTTGCATAAAACTTGACTTATCCTTTATTTGTTTTGACAGAAATGAAACAAAAGAATATAGAAAAAAAAGTTAATAATACCAAATTTCTACCCTTTGTTAGAAAAAAAAAAATAGAAAGAGGGAAATCACTTTTATAAGACTCAAAAGCCCCTCCCTCCTCCAAATTGTATGAACAGGGGAAAGAATATTTCTTAATTTTTGTTTCAATTTCTTAAAAAATAAAAAAAAATTATATTGATAAGTGAAGAACTATTTTTTAATTGATATAAAAATTATTTTTCATATTATTCTTTTTTAATTCTTTGCTTACTCATGCAAACATATAAACAAAAATATATACTTCATCCAATTTAAATAACACATATTTTCCCCTCTATTTCTTTTAAGGTGTTTTTTTCCTCTTTATTTCACTCTTAATTCAATCAAAACATTAAACCGCTATTAAAAAAAATTAGAAATTGTGGTTAGCTGTATTTGTAGACAACTCAACTTTGCTTTACAGTCCATGTTGAACATCAACGGTCATTAGTTACAAATTGTTATCATGACTTCATTTTTCACCATTAATCAATCAAATTGTTATCATGTATTCTACTATTTTCTTTTTCTAATTAATAATTACATATTTTATAACTAAGATCAGAAAAACAAATTTTTATTCATCTAATAAGTGTTTATCAATTTTTTATTTCATCTAATAAATGTTTATCAATTTTTTATTTCATCTAATAAATGTTTATATGAATAAGACACACAAACTTTAATCAACATACTTAAAATATTTAATTAAAAGAAAAAATATTAATTTCTATATTAATGTTTTATTTTAAAATTTTAAATTTAAATGTCATGTTCATATTAAAGTCATAAAATGAGATTATTTTCTGTCATCAATTACTCCATTTTATGTTTAGTATAAGTGTAATATTAAAATTAGATTACATTATTATTTTCAGTTCAAGTCACATTATTTCTAATTGTTATAAATGTAATATTAATATTAACGCGCCTTAACGTCAGACAATGTTATCGTTATTCAATCAATCAGTTTCGTTAGTCAGTCACTCGATTTTTGATTAATGTGACATTGGTATAAAGTAATCAAAATCACTTTGGATCACACCATTTGAGTGATTGTTATAAACTTGTTTATTATAAATGTAATATTAATATTAAAGTAAGGAAATCAACTTATTTGAGTCACATAATTTAGTTGTTTGTAAGGTTGAGTTAGGCTTGAAATTCATTTATTAAGATGATATTTTGGGTCACCCTGAATAAATAATTTCATGCACGAGTTGAGTACTTAGACTTATAAGGTAAAGTTTGTACCAACTTATAAACTATTGAAAGGCCTTATCTCTAGTCGATGTTAGATCTCCAACACATCTCACACTCATGCTGTGATTTCTCAACTCGTGCATGAAACTATATGTTGGGATCAACTCTAGTATCATCTTAAGAAGTAAACTTCAGAACAACTTATAAAATCGACTTGTAAAGTGAGATTTGCACCCACTTATATATTATTTTTATATATTATTAAAATGTCTTTTCTCTAGTCGAGTGGAATGTCCAACAAAAGTCAGAAAACTAAGTTACTTTCAGTCACATAATTTATTTATTTGATATTAAAGTTTATAAATCAAGTTTCTTACAATCACATCATTTGTTTGTTTGATATTACTATTGAGAAACCAAATTGTTTTTGGTCACATTATTTATTTGTTTGATGTTAAAGTTAAAAAAAAATCATAAATTGAGTTTCATTATCATCATTTGATATCATTGTCATATTAATATTAAACTCAGAAAAATAAATTATTTAGTTCAATCAGTTTGTTATCATTGTCATTAATATTAAAGTCGGAAATTAGAATAATGTTAAAGCCTACCATTTATATCAATATTAAAGCCTAATAATCATATTACTTCACTTTATGTCATATATCTAGTTGATATTAATGTCATTGATGTTAAAACTGTAAAAATCATATTACTTTATTTGATGTTATGCGCAAAATCTTATATTTGATGTTATGCGCAAAATCTTATCCCTTAACATGCAAAATCATATTTTGATCGTATTACCTGTTTGTTTATTTTTTTCGTATAATTTGTCTAATTGATATGGTTGTAGTATTAATATAATAAAATTGAAAAATCTATAATTAGACCATGTTATTTTTTTTTCTATTGAATGTCAATATCATCTTAATATTAAAGCTAAAAAATCAAGATATTTAGTTCGGTAATCTCAAATCATAGTTAAAATTGGATTGAACAAACTCTCCCCATATTTCATTTTCATTTGAGCTAAGATTTTGATTGCCTAACTTAGTACTATTTCAAGCTACCGAGCAACCAAACCCAAATTCTTTTTATCTTTATTTGACCAACCCAATGATACTTATGGACCCAATTAGATAGGGCCAAGCAATCCTAGTTTAAAAACTTGAATATTTCTTCCTAGACCACAAAACTTTTCATTTGTACCCTATAAATATAAAAAATATTTACTTTGTCGCTTAGGTTTAAGTTTTTCCGGATTTTGCAATAAGAAAACTTCTCAGCTTATACAATTTAGAAATTATTTTTATTACACAAAAATTTCCAGATTACACAATAAAAAGTCATTTTTAATTTAATAACATATTTCTTTTCTCTTAAATTATACAATACAAAAGTTCTTGTTTCCATAATTTTTTTTTGAATTGTACTATTTATAAGTATTTTATAATATTTTTTTTAAATTATCTAATTCAGAAATGTTTTTTGCATTGTATAATTTATAAGTTATTTTTATATAAAAAAAATTAAATTGTAAAATGTTAAAGTCACTTTCAAATGGCAGAATTCAAAAATTGAGGATAAAAGAATTTCTATCACAGTCAAATATGATACACTACTTTCTTTTTAAGTAGAGAAAACATGAGAGACGGAAAATATAAAAAACCACAACCAGAAAAACACAGTGGAAGGAAATGAAAAATAACCGCAATAGCAACATCAACTATACAGTGAAAACTAATAATATTTTTTATTTTTTATACATTTCATTCAGTAGAAAGACATAAAGATGAAAAAGGAAATACCCTAAAGTGATTATAGACTTTTTGAACCAATATATCACATCAATCTTAAATTGCTAGCTTTAATTAATATACTACATATATTCTAATTGCTAGCTTTAATTAATATACTACATATATTCTTATTGTCTAAACATGGTAACCTTTTATAAATTTTATATTGAAAACAATTGTGTAGCTTGTTACCAGATACTTTTTACGTGTTAAAAAAAATATTTTATTTTAGTTCTTTAAATAATTGTTTGAAATCACAGGTGCTACACATATTGAAGAAGTAGTTTCATTTTTGGCATAGAAGTGGTGTGTGGATTCCATGGTCACCGTCAACAAGGCTCTGCAATGTTTTGAAAACCCTTGTTTCTGCAACTGATTCAATTTGTTCACACTTCCAATCCCTCCTAAAGTCTCGCCTACAATTCTCTGCTATCAAATTATTGAATCAAGTTCACCAAAATCAATAAATGACAAGAGCTGTAGGATTCGTCTGCTACATCAAACCAATTAATGTTCTAGTTCAAACCTTTTAATTCTATTTCCAATTCTCATAATTTAATTAACTTCAACATCACCATTCCCATGCTTGGGTTGTAAAATAAGTGAAAATATACACTAGGCTAAATTCTAATTTTGAGATTATTAACCAAAAGTAACCATAGGTAAAATCATATTATATTTTAGTATATTATTTATCTCATTTAATCTTTTGTATTTTTTAATATTTTTATTTATTTTTTATTTTTGTTAATGTCTGACTCTCAGTATTATTTTTCTCTTTATTAGTGTCTTTCATCCACTTTTTTTTGTAATGGACTTTGCAAAATATAAAAAAAAATATTTTGAAAAGTCATTTCAAAATGTATGTATGGTGACAAAATGATCTTATGAATTACTAGTCGAATTTGTTTGAGAGATAAAAGAGCTAATCCATTTAATTAATAAAGTTTATTAATATGAAAAATATTAAAATTAACTGAAATAAATTATTTAATAAAAATAATTCACCCTTTAATTGAACCATTATCCCACAACCCTAAAAATAATTTAACGTACTATTTTAATGAACCAAATTAAAATAAAATAAAAACTCAACATCTAAATAAACCAATATTTTAAGAGAATTACGTAAATATTGTGTTATTTCTGTTACTATACTTACTTCCCTTAATTGATTGAAAAACATTGACACCTTTGGTACATTACACTTACTCCTTTAAGTGTTTAAAAATATTTTAGTGTACACTCTACAAGGAATTAAGATTATTGTAAGTGAAAGTGATAAAGAAAGAAAAATATTTTGCATCAATCTATGAAACCTCACGATAGTAAGTGTAAATTACTCATATTATTTTATACCCTTGACTTGCATAACACTTGGACTTATCCTTTTTTTGTTTGGACAGAAATGGAACAAAAGAATATAGAAAAAAAAAGTTAATAATACCAAATTTAGACACTATTAGAAAAAAAGTTAACTTGTATTATAATTCCATGATCTTTTTTTACAGCTATAATTACATTAACTTAAAGTTTAAAATTGTTATTCAACTGCATAATGAAAATTTCAAGAATTAATTTCAATCACAGATCACAATTTTACACATGGATCATGTAGAACACTACAATAACCACTCTAACTAGTCTAACCTTTTGTGACTCAACGAACAACAGGAAATATATGCATTTTGTACACTAAGTTATATGTCAAGTTAATGCAACCAACCCTTAAACATAGTTGCGCAAATTATGCTTAAAATAACATTATTTTGGTAGAAATAGAAAACTGCAAAAGATGATACACCTTTCGATTCTAGAAATGAACTGAGAATCAAATATAAAGTGTGTATGCATAATTGAAGCTCTATCCAAAATCTATATCAAACAGATAATGTTTTGTAAGCCAAAGAAACAACAATATCTGAAGCAAAACATTAAAATACCAACATGGTGAAGTAAATAATTTGATTGAGGGTAACTATTATTCACATGGACTTGTAGATGCAACCAACTAGCTGCCTCATAATGAACAAAAAAAAAAAGAGGCAAAATTATGATTCAACCACACCCCATTCCCTGTTTGATCCTTAAAATATGCTTTGAAAGCACATGGGTTGTAGCCTAGATGAGGTCAGAAAGATTCCCAAACAATGTTCACTCACACCACCACTCTCAGATGCAACTCCAAATCCTCATATTTACCAACAATAATGAAGATCCAACATTATAGAATTGGTGGTATTAATACTGTGCAAGAAATCCTACAAATGAGTCTGATTGTGTTAATGCATGTGGCTTATACAGCAGTGGAACCAACAGCTTACAACTGCAGAAGTAGGTTTGTTGTGGCAAAGGCTTAATTGCCCTTCTCCAACCCAACCACCACCCACCTTAATGTAATAGTATACGGTTGGGTACACCAATATGCATTAATATCATCACATCCATCTTCACCACCAACAATTAAGACTCATCAACATAGGAGCTTTTCACCAAAATTAGCACTCCTCACTGCCCTCTATCTAAGGTGAGTATAAAAAGCTAACCCATCTGCCCCTGTTGTCTCCCTCTAAGGGTACCCTGTTTATCAATTCTGGGACCACCCTAATTCATAACCATCACAGTTCTATGGTCCATGAGCCACCGTTTTACTTTGCCTATAAACTTTCATTTCTTGCATCCAACTAGTGTGCTAGTAGTAGTAGTAAAGATATATATACAAACCACAGACCAAGAATAAGCTTTTATGACTCCTACTAAAACAAGAGGCTTTAAATTTAAGAATTAATATTACATAAACATAGATAGTGTAAAAGTAAAAGTCTTTAACACTATCATATCACTCTATCACATTCCGTCATGTATGGTAGGTATGTTGATTTTTTTTAATAACTGTCTCAAGAGTCATACTAATAACGATTTAAATGAGTGTGTATGTTTGTTAAGGTCATAATTTAAGTAACAAGTGATCTAATCTAATCTTGTGTGCCCCAAAGGGTAGTGAAGGTAATTGAAGGATGAAGAAAGGGTGTAGTGGAAGCAGCAAAATAGTACTAGTAGATACGAGAAATCAGCATTATAATATTGAATTAAAAAAGAGGCTCAATAGTGCAATCTGCCTAGGAACATCTTATCGTGAAAATAAACAAATGAAACAAATAAAGAAACAAAGCACAAGGCGTCTAAACAAAATGAGAATAAGTTGTAAAGTTGAATCATGGTCCTGGCCAAACGACAGGCTCACTGAGCACTTGCATTACTATAATCATTCAAAAAAGTGAAAAATTATCATGAACCCCAGTATCTCCACATAAAGGGACAACGTTTTCTTGATTCCCCATGTACTACATATAATTATATCATATATTGCTATTCTGACAATCAGACAATGTACTCTATCTCCAGGCACCTCTAACAAATCCCAGTGAGCACCGCAGAAAGAAAAAAGAATTCCTGGAAATAACAATCCCCAAATAATAATTATAACTAATAATACTAATAAACAAACTAACCAAGAACAGATATTCTTCACTTCACTTTCCGATTCACACTTGCAGCAGAATTAACTAAAGATAACCCTCAATTTTTAAATTATTATTATAAGACTAAAATAGGGGAACTAAGGGAGAAGGACTAAAGATGGCATCCAAAGCAATTACAGGTCTTGGGTGTGAATGAACAGAAGCCAAAAGGTCTATTAGGAATGTTGCAATTGATGGCATAGCAACAAGGAGAGGGCAAGCAAACCCCTTTTGCTCCACCACAGCAGGTGCACAGGGCACATATCTGGAAGCTTCCTAGTTTCCTTCTGCTCTCATTCATCATCATCATCATCTCAATCTTCCCAGCCTCCACCAAGGGCACCATTGGAAATGACCCATTTGCCTCCTGATCATAAAAAAACAATCTTTTTCAATTTACAGCACTACCCAAGAGAAAATTCACAGGAAACAAACCAAAAAATGTAGCTGGATCGAAGAATCCAATTCAAAAATGAAAACTTTTTTTTTTGTGTGTGTGAAAGAGAGAGAGAGAGAGAGAGAGAGAGAGAGAGAGAGAGAGAAAGAGGACTCACTTGGACCAAGCTTGCCTCGTTGGCTAAAATGGACACAAAAATGAGGGAGATGATGAGGCCATGAGCAGGCATCATGGTTGGTTGGCTAGTTGGTCAGTGACAGGTGCTTCTTTCTTGCTCTTAGGTTTGTGAATGGAAAGGGGCTGGTGATAATCTTGTCTTGTGTGGACAAGCTTCAAATTCGTGTATCATAAATGTATGTTTGGTGCCTATTTATATGTATAAAAAAAATACTATCAGAGCTTGGGCTTGGTTTGATAACTAAACAGAATAGCTGGTTTTGCAGATTGCGCAGGGAAATAGTACAAACTAAGAATACTGGAAAAAAAGTTGAATTATATGTATTGGAAGTTGGAAGTAAGAAGATGGTGCTAGAAAAGAAGGGCAAGGACAGGAACAAGAACAAGGGTTTCCTTTGAAAACAGAGGCCAGACCACAGGAAGGGACCCTTTTGGTTTCAAGAGGTAAAGAGAACACAACAAAAACAGTGAAAGTGAGAGAGAAACTGTGAGATTTATTTAAGTGTGAATATCAAACGAGTTCTCTCTCTCTCTCTACCACACTCTAAGTCAAGTGTAAACTCCTCTTTTGTTTTTTCTTGTACCCAAATGTGTGAATGTCTGTGAACCTAATAAAAGCAGGAATTTTTTAATAAAAGAAAGCATTTTGCAGTAAAAAAAAAAAAAAGTGTCCTCGGTGCTGTAATAAAGGAACAGAACAAAAGAAATTAGTGAGGACCTGCATATATTTTTATTGGGTTTGTGTGAACGGAAGCACTATATCTATATATCTGCATCAAGCATATGGGTCTTCACAAATTTTCTCATCTCAATGGATTCGAGTTTGAGAGCATGCAATTTGGCACTCACATAGGGGGTTGCATAGCATTGGGAATGACAGATTCTACAAGGTGGTCTTTTGCTAATTGGTAGGGATTGTAAAATGGTGAGTTCAACCCTTTATCCTGGTCAACCTTTACATGCTAAATGGGAGTTGGATTTGATAGGCTCTACCATAATTAGTATGGGTTAAAAGTTTTCATATATTTTGTTAAAGAGATGAAGTAACAAGTTAAATGTTTTAATATTATATATTTATTTCTGTAATTATATTATAAGTTTTAGAGTAAATATTTTAAATGAGCAAGAAAGTGATTAATTTGAAATTAAATTAGGAAGAAAAAACTAACATTTCATTAAAGGATAAAAATATTAATCAATTTCATTCTTGTAAATGATTAATATTATCTTCACTGTAGAATTGAGAAAATATTTTTTTTATGTTAATGGCTAATATTATACATAATAAATGTGTACTAGTATGTTACTGCATCTATTTCTTTCAAAGAGTAATGTTTGGAAAACATTATTTCTATTTGTTTACTATTTTGAAATATTAAACTGACAATAGCTACTACCTCTAACCCCTAATTATAAGACTCTTGTGATAGTTTTTCTCTTTCCAGACATTAATTGGTTAGATGATGAATAACTATATAAAAAAAAGTGATGATCAATTTTAAAATATTGAAGGTAATTTTGAAAAGAATCTAATAAAAATAATTTGAATTCAAGTCAATGAAAGTATAGTATATTTAAAGGGTATTTGAAAAACGGTTTTTTGAGGGTATACTTTAATAATTATTTTAAAAGAAATTCAATATCGATTTTCACTTATACATTTATAATGAGAGGGTAATGGATATTGAAAGAATTAATTTTTATTTGTTATATAAATTTTTTCATTTTTAATTTTGTCTTCTCGTTTCTATTGTTCTATTCACATGTCCAATTAAAATTATTTGTATGATATATGTTTGATAACTAAAAAAATTGTTTGATAACTGTTTTGTTAAAATAGTTTTCAGAACCGGTTTTTGTTTTTAAAAGCTAAAAAAATGAAAATTACTACCATATGTTTTCTGCTGTTTTTCTCAACCTTTCATCTAAACTCCATAAAATCTGAAGAACTAAGTGAATGCTGTTCATCATAAACCCTATTTAAAAAAAAAAAAAAAAAAAAAAAACAGTTTTTCAAAATTGATCGCATAAAACTGTTTTTTAAAATAAAAAATCTAAACTAAATCAAACAGGCCCAAGTCACTAACACCCTCCCTTCAAACAACATCCATTTATTCTCTCTAGAAGTTGATAACCTGACATCATGAAGGTAGAAAATTTTCTTTGTTCTAATTTCGAAATAAGTGTTATTTTCATTATCACTTCAAGAACTACTATCATATCGAATAATAGTAATAGATGTTTAAATTAGAAGAACTTATTCAGATTTAAATCGTTTCTGTTGTTCAATTTTTAAAGCTCAAACTTCTAGGTGAGCTTTATTATTTAAATGAACTAAGTTTAAGTTTAAAATTTGATATCAAGGACTAACTAAAAACTCATTAAATAAAAAGTAACGTAGTTTATGTTTTTATTGAGTGTTAATATTGAGTTAGATTTATGCAAAATATCTTATATTTATGCATATTATTATTAAGTAGATTAGTATTAAAACATTTTTCAGATGCTATATTGATAAACTTGAAACATAATTTAAGAAAATTTTCATAAAATAAAAAATAATTAACTTATAAAATTAACTAAACAAATCAAATTTAAATTGAATAACTTCTTTGATAAACCAAACACAACGGCTTCTCATTAACTTCGATTAAATAAATAAATCAAACTTGCCTATCATTTTTTTCTTACAAATCATACTTAAATTTCAAAAGTTGCCCTCCATTCGATTTGTTTAGACCCTTCGGGATAAATCTATAAATCCTAAAATAGTGGGACAAGTTACTTTAAATAATAATAAAATAATAGTTTTTTATTACATAAAATAATAAGAATAGTAATTTATATTAGCTTTTTAAGGATGTTGTGTAAAATAAACGTCCAGAAATACAAAGATGGAATTTTGAGAATGTGTAATAAAGAGAATATAGCTCTAAATTATGCATTACAATACATAATATGCAAGCAAATAAAATTTTCAACTTTTAATTGTTTTTTTAATTTCTAAAACTTATTATCCGTTTATAATAACAAACACACAACATTCATTGACAAATGCAAAGTTGTTTATCTATATTTTTCTATTTTATTTGTGCACTTTTTAAAACTAATCCCGAAAATCAAGTTATGTATAAATTAAATTATCTTTGTCATATGTTCTATTATGACTCTCCTTGTTGAGATGCACGAAAAAGAAGGAAACAAAAAAGAGCAAATAAATAGAAATTAAATTAATGGATTTTTTAAGTTGTTTGCTTATTTCATTTTATACAAATAATTAAATTATATATTAATAATAGACCATATACATGTAAAACTTGTTAATAATTAAATTATACATTAATAATATATCAAAATCGTTTAATTTTAATAAACTTGAGGATCAAATGTACAGTTAAATTTTATAAGTAACAAAACTATGCATTCGCGAATGGAGAAAAAAATTAGACCTTTAAAAGATCGTTTTAATCTCAAAGTTTTCGACACCTTTTCACTAAGAAATAAATTCTATTTAGAGTGACTCGCTGTATTTATGCTTTCACATGACTTTGAATTTTCAACATTTCACAAACTTCTCAACTACTCTGTTTGAAATTTTATTACTTTATATTAATTAGAAACGCATTATGTGCACTTTTGCTTGATTTTATTGGATATGATAAAGACAAAAAAAAAAAAAATCATAAAGTAGTCGCAATACATTAAGGAAAAGTTGAAACTTTTTAACTTGCGTAAAGTATTCATAATGAATAAAAATTTCCCTAACACCTTTTTTCGTATCTGTAGTTTCGTATTTGTAAAGTTTTTGTTTGCGCGTCAACTTTCCTTTTTCACCTTTTAAGTGAATTTGGGGTTCAGCATTCACATGTCACCAAATACAGAAAAGGGAGACAGATTAACAGATTTATCCTTAGGACATACACAGCTTTAAATTCGTGTACGCACTAAATTAGAGGCAAAAAGGCAGAATGGTTAGAGAGTGGGAGGTGGTGGCGCAGATCAGAGCAAACAATCACAGAAATACTAAATAGCAAGTAAACAATCTATCGTAATTGCTTATTCTTTTGCTTTAGGAAGTTAATATGTGGCATCTGTTTAGTGTTAACTACAGTTTAAACTTTTAATAATATTTTCCCACAAAAGAAAAACCCATTCTGAATCAGTTTTCCAGTTAAAAAGAAAAAGAAATCTGAGCAGTTCAGATTTTAGCCCAAATGACTCGCCAACCAAATAAATAAAGGCTGTATCCAACAGAAGCCTTGCATATTAACCAATGAAACTTGAAAATGCAAATTGACTCGTAATAATAACCTGTTTGGTTCCACGTCCACAGGCAGGTGAAAACTTGCATCCGGGACATGCAAAATCTGAAACTTCTAGTATTATTAGCTTTCACGTCAACTACAAAATGGACGTGGGTTTGAGACCTGATCCAAACATGCTATCACTCACCAAGAAATATCAAGATATAAAATGACGGTGTGCGTTTTAAAACACATCAGAAGCCAAAAATCACGTCAATTCCACCAAAAAATATGAAAGGTATAATTATTAACTTCTAGCTCAAAGCGAAAAATCACAACAGGAATGCGGAACAAAATACACTTTTAAAACAAGTTGATCAAACAAGTTCTTTAATCTTTTCATTTATTTTCGAAAAAATGGAGTTTTAAAAAATAGTAAAAGCACTCCGTTATTCTTTAGATTCAGAAAACTAGCACACTAGCACAGTGAAACACGCTTCTACACCGTTTTTTTTTTCAGTAAATAAAAGGAGAAAGAATGGACGTAGTACCTGTGCAAGCATATTGATAACACATACTAGAATCAGTGAGCAACACATCAAATACATGTATCTTCAGTCACTGAAATGATGCTTCTAATAAAGCCTCAAAAGAAGATTTAAACTCCCGACCATGATTTAGTTATTGCATTGCATGTGAACTGATAATCGAATTCCAAGCCAGAAAGGACCGTCCACCCACCAAAATTAATTGAAACATGTAGTTAAGTAGATTGTAGCCTGAACAGAAGTCACATTCGCGCTGAGGATTGGCATCTGCAAAACAGCATAAAGTTAACGGGCTTCTGCTGCCCACAAATTTCACAGTTTAGACTCTTTCCCTTCAACTTCTGCAAAACGAATTCTATGTAGGACAATCAATCATTGCAAAAAGAATAAATATATCATGGGAAAGTAGAAGTACAGATAAAATTCTTGTACAGTTGCATTTATTTAGACTGAAGAAAGCATGCACACATACGACAATTAAGACTTCATCGGAGTGCTGTTGTATTCTGATAAGAATATGCAGAAGAATTCTGCGTATGCACACTAGAAAAAGAAAAAAATGTGAAAAAATAAAAGGATATTGATCATACTGTTGGTTTGCTGTTGAAAAAGATTTCTATGTATGCACGGTAGACCGCATATAGAATAGTAGTCATTGCACTGAATTTCAAACCTGCACCAAAGAAAGATTGACACAGGAGCCAAATATTGATCATTATAGATTTTCAGAAAAACACTTTTTACATATTGGGAAAACATTAAATAGATAGACTGACTTAAGGACTGAAGAAATGTTCACATTGGGTTTCCACCAAATGTGACAAATATTTGTAAAATTTATACAATGTGACAGCATGAAATTCAGAACAACTGAATCTGTCAACTGCATTAAATAGCACGTTGATAGAATCAGCTTCACATGAACTCTGTAGTCTGTACATCTTCAGCAATGGGAAAATCAATTTACAGATTACCCTTTTCTCCCCTGAAAAAATTGTAAAAAGCAAATAACCCATTTCCAAGAGACATCATTATCCCTCTTCATCAATGTTATCATCACCAGAAGGAATCTGTCTAGTCTCTGATAATGAAAGCCTCCTTGGATTTGTTGAGCCTGACTCAATAAGTCCTTCTGATGATAAATTTAATGCAGAAGTTCCTGATGAAGAACCTAACAAACGCCTCCCTGGGGCATCAGCTGAAGGTGATGCAGATATGTTATAGGTGAAGACTCCCATTGGGTGATCAAACTTGCAACTTGGACCAAATTTGCATATGCCATAACGTGAATAGAAGACACAAAGAGGCTCTCCCTGTATGAAAATGGGACACAGCCTCTATTAGCATGCATGAAATTCAATAAAAAGATCAAATCAATGTGAAGAAAATTCTGTAATAAATAATTTCATATATTCTCATCTCTCTCCAATCAACAAACAATCATAAATCTAGTTAAAATACTTTAATGCATTTCACACAGTTGAAAGGAGTAATATTAGACACAGTTTTGCGAATGATATGCTAAGCACAGGATGCAACGCCAATGCCATAAAAAACATTGATGATATTTTTGTTCAGATTCCAAATGGGCTATATACATGACAAAAGTAAAGCTTATAAAGGCTTATACAATCCTCATCTCGTTAGTTAACTTTTGAAGTTGAGTTAGATCAGCCTAAATTTTAGATGATATTATAATCTATCATAGATTTGATAATGGACCACCATCAACTGAACAAAAATCCACCTAACCATGTGAATTTCCTATTGCAACCTACCTGACCATGCGGCTCTCCCAATATATGGCCAAAGTAGGGCCTATGAAAGCTCAAGCCTTCATTAACTAGCTTTTGGACTAGAGTTAGGCCTAGCCAAGTTCAAGAGTTTTCATCATCTCTTTTGTCTTCACTTTTACAATTGCAAGCAATTAAGTTGGCTTCAGACTATTGTTGCACTTACAATCGCTTTCTGTGCTGATGCAAACATTTATAAATGTTCTTGCATGATTCAAAGATAGGGTTTCTAATCTATTGTGATTTAAACCACTTATAGGAGGATGTATAGAACCAAGACACTAATTCATATTTAAATATTCGTAAGAAAGTAGAATTTAAGTCTAACTAAACCTCTCAAAACCAACTTATAAGTAAGGTTTGCACCTCACTTATATACTATAATTTAATCTTATTTTTAGCTAATATGGGATCTCTAGCACACCGCTCTCGTCGAGAAATGAACATCTTGAGTATGGGATTACATACTTGTGAGTGGTCCAACATGAACCGAATAGCGAGGGAACAACAATCCCAACGAATCTCGTAAGGATAGACTCCGATTTCATCTTAAGAAAGTGACGTTTAAGTCTAATTCAACCTCACAAAACTGGTTTGTAAGGTGAGAATTGCATCTACTTATATACTATCATTTGACTTTATCTCTAGTCTACATGAAATCTCCAACAAATATAAAAATATTCCATCCCCAACATAGAGTGATTTGGATTTTGGATTCTTTCATTTTATGAAAATCTTAATTGCAAACTAATAGAAACCTAACAGAAACCGATACCATATATCCTGCACTTCCTCTTCTCTTTCCCTCTCTCCAACGTGAGATCCATGCCCCATAGGATATTAGTCAGTCCCCAAAGTTGCTGCTCTTAGTTAGGGTTAGGGAGCCTATCCCCTGCTTCTCATGTTATATCTTCCAAACTGAACACATATTCTTGGTGGGGATCTATCAAACGCCATGATAGAAGTGTTTATTTTAAACCATTTTATGATTGCTAGTAAGTTATACTTCTCTTGATAGGAACATGTTCTCCTATGTCGATGACTTTTTAAACATGTTAGTGGCCTAACTTTTAAACAAGGGACATGTTATGAAAGCCCAGAAAAAATTATTACCAAGACTGCACACCAAAAGGTATACCTGTCTTCATTAAATGCTTTAAAATACAACACTTTGGCTTACAAATTGCATTATTTCTCATTTTAGCTCCTACATTGATTTAGTCATTTTAGAGATATATACACCCTAAATCGGAGGACCATGTTTCCAGCACAGGCTCCTAAAATTCCTGCATATAGTCCCAGAAAAGTGTAATGTCAAATTGTCTATCTCTAAACAAGCTAAAATTAGATCATTTAAATTCAAATAATGGAAAAATGTAAATACTAAAGAATAATAAGTAGTAAATTAAATAAGTTACAAGCCAATTTAACTAGTTCTTTTTCGAGGCCTTACTAAAAACACAAACTATAAGATTTATCATAAGTGTGTATTCAAGTGAAAAAAATAATCTATCTTAATGAAATTTAAACTTGATATATAGAATCCAACTGCAAGAATTCAACTCACAGGACGTAAAGGAAGGCCTATAGGACTCAAAACACAGTCAGGAGCAGGAATCATCCTTTCACGTGGATGATGGAAACGACAGACTGCACCAAACTTGCAATCTCCAGTCTTCATGTAGAATTGGCATTCTGGTTGATCAGGTCTCTCAGGAAATATGTTCTCCCTCTGCAACGCATAGAAACCTACAGGAACAGAGCCAGAACGAAATTGAGAATATGCCCCCTGGGATCCTGCATTTGTTGGTTCACTTTGCCGATTAGTTCCATAGCTTTGGCCATTTCCCATTGTTTGTTGTGAACTATCTGATCCCATTTGACCCTGGAAAAAATGAAGGTTTAATCACGATGTTGGTACATACTAGCAACAGCAAGATCTGTAATAACAGCTCAGCACATATCTGCCATGTGACATTGTATTAATAAGTGTTCATCATAAAATCAGATAGATGATAACAATCTATTATTTGAAAAATAAATGCAATAAAATTTCTCTCCAACAAGTTACAAGATCAATTTTCCATCAAAAAAATACCTTGATACACAAGAACATTGGAGAGGAAAATATCCTAATAAACACCAGTGTCCAACAGCGCTTGACAAGGCAAACGAAAATCTGAAGGAAATATATGAATGATTCAATGAACCAAATCTCTCAGTTGTAAGGTGAAAAGCACCGGAATGGTTGTACTCCCTCACATCCTTAATATAGAACACTTTTAAAGAATAACACAGACAAATAAAACTAATTAATTCAGTTCACTTTGTTGATTATTTAAATACGAATATACCAAATTCACCCTCATCATTAATAACTTTTTAAATTCCAAATTCACCCTCATCATTAATAACTTTTTAAATTCCTTTGTCATTATTTATTAATAACAAATACACCTACTCATAATATTTAATAGGGGTAAACAAGAAAAAGAAAATTAATATTATATAGAAACATAAAATGCCTTAAAAAGAGACCATCAATCTCTTCTAAACTATGCCTTATAATAAGGACTAGCAGGAGTATATCTAAAAGCAACATTACACAAGAGTTGTTTGGGTTTAAAGTGCTGGAATCCCACACCAACCATAGGTAAAATCAAATTATAATATATAAATGAGATACAAATCTCACCTTACCAAACCAGTTCTGTGAGATTAAGTAATCCCCACTTTCTAAGATCCTATTGGAGCATATAAAATAAAATAAAAATAAAAAACTATCCTAGAAAGATTTGATGCCCATTTTGTAAGATAAAGCATAACAGGCATTGTGCAGCCTCACTCACAGGTAAAAATTTAAATTTTACTTATAGGATAACAAGAATTTAACTCTAAACTACAAGGTTTACCATGTCATCATGGACAAGTATCCCATCTTTCCTGCACGTGAATGGTTTTATAGAAAATAAAAAAATAAAAAAAAATTAACTTAACACACTCTTCTCCTGACAAAAGTATGCTTTTTAATCTGTCACAAACATAGAATATCACATCATTCTATTTCTGCCAATAAAAGAAGGTATGAGCTTACACTGTACGCACTCCAGCCAGGCACTGAAACCATTCCCTGAGGTAGAATTAAAGGAGCATAACTTGAAGGACTTTGCCAACGTGGGCTAGGAATATATGATGAACTAGGCCAATTTGTAATTCCTGTCGCATAGGACTGCTGACCTGGTGTAGTTGGTGATTGGACAGTAGGATAAACAGGAGAACTTCTCATAGAAATAACCATATTGCTTGGTTGGGGATGGTGAAATTTGCAAGTGTTCCCAAATTTACATTGTCCAGTTCTTAAATAATAAGCACATTCAGGCTCATTCTGTATCAGCAAGAAACAAACCAATACAGAATTAACTATTAATATCAACAAGACCACAAAACAATCAGTTGTCAGATTGAAATAGAACAATTATCTGTTCAGGGTCATTCTGTATCAACAAGAACCAGAAAATATAGAATTCGATTACTAGTATCAACAACCAAGGTTAGACGTAAAATAGAAGCATGCAAGGCCACCACAATTTTAGAAAATGTATGCTGATGGAAAGTGAGAGTTAGGGGTAGTTAAGAACTTATGAGAGTCATCTGTACAAAATAATTACCAGTAATTGCGTATAAGGACTACATATTTTATAGTATTTCATGTAGTTAAGCAGCATGAAGTTATTTGTATGTTGTGGACACAGAATAATCTCCATAGAAGACTTTTATCTCTAGGTTCTGTGGGACAGCATGTGTATTGCTGTATTATGCGTGATTTCAGTGCTCAATATTATATTTTACTACTTTTATCAATTGGTATTCTATCATATACTGAATAGAAAGAAGCAGCATCTGAATTAAAACTTTTTGAGTCTAAAAGTGTGTCTGGCAATTTAATTATGCTATAAATCAAACAAGCAATCAACAAGAAAGGACACAGTTAACAAACACATACTTTCTTTGCTGTATCCAAGATATAAATAAGAGGTAAAGATTCAATACTAACTGGGCGGAGTGGATAGCCTAAAATATTCAAGGCAACTCTTCCAGCAATCCCAGCCTTGTCTCTAGGATGATGAAACCTGCATGTGGCTCCAAATTTGCAAGTTCCTGTCTTCAAATAGTACTGGAAAGCATAAAAAGGGGAATAAGGATTTGTAACAATAGAAGGTTGATGCTAGCATTGATAACACCCATAAAGATAATAAATTATAAAATCAAATAAGAAGAGAGTTTAATGGCTGTGGATTGACAGTCTAAAACAGTTTTACATTGTTATCCAATCACAAATCCTTATGGCTATGATTTTTAAGGTAGTTATTGTAAAAATCAACAAACTTAACATATATAGTGGTTTTTGATTGATGGTAATGTAAAATTGCTTTACCCTGTCATTACAGTCTTTTTTCTCATGAGAAAATCATACAAGAAAACGATTTATAGTTTGATATCATGGAGATATCAATGATCAAGATGAGCTAAAAGATAAAGGTTGTAAATCACATAACTACATAGAATAATAAATATTAACACAAACAAATAATTAAACAAAAAAAGTGTGCTTTAACTAGTAAATTGTTTAATTGATTTTCAGACAGATGAATGCTAAAGTGCACTTATTGACAGCTTGGTCTCTTTCCCCACCGCCATTCACAAGAGTGTTTAAAACAATCAAATTTACAGATCTTTACATTTTTCAAAAGAAACATGCTTTTGATATTTTTATAAGAAGCTGAAGTGCTATGCTCCTTTGAATCTAAACGTTGAGGTTCTTGAGCAGCAGACTTATGCTGATAATGTAGATTAGTGGGATAACTACTCCATCTCTTCATGACTGAGCTATATATAATCAAGAGGTCTCCAAGAAAGGAATTGGTTCAAGAAAATAAAGACATATAGACATAATCCAGTAGCATTTCTCATGGCCTCCTATCCAGTCATGGCTGCCAACTTATACAAGAGAAGATTCTTTCTAGGGATATCACTATTTCATTCTAGTTATCAACTGGAATCTATGTTCACCAAGGATCCAAATCACCTGTGCCTTCTAGATCATATCCTTATCGCTTGTCCCTGTTTAGCATCTATCTTGTATTCGGGATTTTAATTGCAATCGGATTTTTAGGTATAAATTCAGAGTATCCAAGAGGGATTTCTCAAGAAACTCCAATCATCCTAAAGAGTTCAAGATCTACAATTTCAAAAACATATAAAATTCCACCTTAAAAAAACCACAGAGCAGGCACATAAACAAGCAATGAGCACCTTATGCATTCATTGAGAAACAAGTACATGCCTGGCATTCTGGCTGTCCTGTCCTTTCTGGGAATTCACCTTTCATCCGTGCAGCAGCTATAGCCTGATATTATTCAAAGGAAAAAACTATCAGGTAACTATACTAATTAGTTAATGTGTGATCGAAATGAAAAGTACCAACAGTACAGCCAGATTAGAATCCAGCACCTATTATTTAAAAAGAAAAAAGAATGTGAAAACAGCTAAAATAAATTTAATCGTGAAAAGATCATGGATGTGTAAAGAAAAACAAACTAATACACAAATACAAGCCATGTTCACCCACGCGAGTGTGTGTGAGTGTGCATCTTTGTCGTCTGCTAACACATGCAACAAACTTAAAATTAAAATTTGTCCAAAAGCATTGCATGGATCATACCAGCTTCCTGTTAGGAGGATGATTGAATCGACAGGTCGCTCCAAATCTACAAAGGCCAGTCCTGATGTAATATGAACAATCTGGTTCTCCTGGATGCTCAGGATAAGGTCCAGATTCCATTGTTTCACTTGACCTCAAGTTAATTTGCCACATTGCATCTGAAATAACATGATGTGAACAAGTCAATTTCTCCATAACAGACATCATTATAATCTAGATTTCCATTTGTCACTTTAATTAGTGTAATACAACTCTGGCTTATGAATATGAATGAAATTTAACTTTCAAGGACACTTTCTACAGTCTGATATTTTTTTCTAAGCCTCTTGAAAAATCCGTTTGTGAATGCTATATAAGCCAAAGGCTTTTCCGAAGTTGCCATGCTTTCTGCACACAAGGATCTTCTAAAAAAGAAATTGGTGAAAAGAGATTTAATTAATTTTTAAAATATTCATTAAAAAATAAAATCTAAAATGTTCAGTTCAGTAATAACAATTTATCACGAAAGTACTCCACAGTATCCAAACTTAAAATCGCAAAACGAAATCAGGAAAGTTTATACTCCATTCATTACTAATTTGAATTTAAGAGAACTAGAAAAAAGTAGCTCCGATTGCAATTTTTATTGTCCAGTCAAAAAGCAGAACAACCAAATTGCATGAACACGAACACAAACATTCTCAAAGCGGTTAAGAAAACACAAACACAGGGAAGTGAAATCCAAGAGAAAACCATTGCAAGTTAGTCCTAACGTGAATTAAACAAATAAAAGAAACGGAAACACGGAACGAAGCACCTCAGATCTCAGAATCATGCAATCAGACCTCAGAACAACGAAATAGGAAGAATTACAAGCGCGACGATCATCCATCGTCGATCATCGGCGGCGACAGCGATCACGAGAACGCACGTGATCGAACGAACGATATCGAAACAACGCTATTCATCACAATCGAAGAAGAAAAAGAAGAAGAAAAGTGTGGAGAAAGAAAAAAGCAAAGGACCTTGAGGAAGGTGCTCTCGGGACACGGGAATCGCGGCATCGAATTCCATACACGCATAATAATACTATCATCACCGCCCTGTCACTCACTCTTCACATTCCATTTCCAACACTCACTTAAACTACGATCACCCTTCACCGGTTCACCCCCACACCAACAACAACAGTTAAATAAAACCGATATCAATAATAATATATTATTATTATTATTATTATTACTAAATTATCATCTTTTTAATGAAAAATAAAATAAATAAATAAAAAGTTCGTGGAAAGAAAGAGAGAGAAAAGAAAGGAAGAGAGGTGATGGCGTTGTGTTCTCCACTCCACAAATGAGAACAGGGAATAAAAACCAACCAATCATACGTCGCCAATCATCTCTTACTGTTACTGCTACACTATTCGCTTTTCTCACCCGCGTTTTCAACAACACACGTTGGTTTATCTCTATTATAATTCCGCATTTCCTTTTTCCACGCCCTTTTTTCTTTTTTTCCTGTTTATTTAACTCGCTAATTTTGACTTCTCAACCTTTTTTGCGTCAACAGCATGTAATAATATTCTCGATTGAAAAAACGATATAAAAGTAAAATGATTTTTTCACTCCCACGTGACCTAGTGCTTCTCTGTCACAGCCCACGAAATTTTGTTTGCTAAGAGGAAAAATTAAATATTAAAAAGTATGGAGAGAAAAAAATAAAGAAAAAGTTGGTTTTAAGTTTATCTATTTTAATTTTAGGAAATAAAAATTTCAGAAGAGAAAATAGGCTATAAGTGTAATATCATTATTTAATAGCAAATTTTTATATATGATAAATATATTTGTTTGTTAATGCCTTCTGGATATTTTTTAAAAAATTATTTTGTTAAAAATGTTGATTTTTTTTTAAATTAAGGTACCAGAGAAATTAAAAAAATAAAATGAATATGGTACTATCGTCTGATGAGAATCAAATTATTCACCGTTTTTTCTAAGAATGAAACTTGATAATATAGAAATTATTCTTTTTTTTATCGAAGAATATTCTTTAAATTGTGTAGCAGACATTGTGTGGATAACTATGTGAAATTATTTCAGTTTAACGAATAATCAAAAATTAAAGTCCAACCCAACTTAAAGTGAAAGATAGTTATGATTCATATAAAAAAATTCTCTTTATATTAGAAAAAATCTCAATAATTATTCATGTTCTTGCTTTGTTTTTAATTTACTGGTGTTGATAAAAGTTGAAAAGAATTGTTTTTGGTGAGTGATGATTGGTGCATAAAGAAAAAGAAAAAAAAAAGTTGAAAGGAGTGGATAATCGAATTTGGAACCATTGGTTTAGAAAGGAAAGCAGAAAAAAGTTCGTGGAAGACGGCTTGCAGTTTTAGCATGAAGTTGACACCCCAAAAGAAGAGCGATATTAATGCACAAAATACAAAATAAATGAAAATAAAAACAAGAAAAGCCATACGCAAAAAATATGGAAATAAACATCGCTAGTTTTCTTGAAACTGATTGCGTGTAACTCGAGAGCTGTGCGAGAGGGCAAAAGTCTTTTTTTATCTCAATCATTTATTTTAGAAAAAAAGGATATACTTACTGTGAATAAATCACACTTAATTTTAAAATAAACATTATTTTTATATTTAAGTAAAATAATATTTATACTTTTAAGTTCAAATAAATAGTCAAACTATTTACAATTTTAATAAAACCACGGAGTAAAGTCACTCAACTTATACGATTTACTAAATGAAACTTGATCATAGTAAATTCTGAAAAGATTATGAAAATAGTTTAATTGTTTTTATAATTTAAAAAATTATGCATATTTTTTTTAAAAAAATACTCGTATAAGATAGTAGTGTTTGGAAATATAACTTCAAAATAAAAAGGTCTTGTTTCAAAGTAAACATGTGAGAAGTTGTTAATGGGCATACAACTTTAGTATTAGATTTTTGAAAAAATTATGAGTCGTCATAAGACTTTAGCGTAGGGAATTTTATTTTATTTTTAACATTCATGACTTTTAGTACTTAGGTTTTTTAATTTGAAAAACAATATTTTATGTTTACTTGTATTTTCTAGTCGATTGTAATCTTTTGAATTTTATTAATTTGAATGTTTTTAAAAATTAGTTTAATGTAATGTTGTAGTTCTATTGTTGTAATTTTAGTTGATTTAATTAGATAATTAAATTATTTAAGTTAACTGAATGTAATTTGAAATTTTTTAAAACAATAGCTCTAAAAAGTAATAAAATAAATTGACATGAAAATAAATTTTAAATAATAATAACAACAAAAATATTTACTCGTGAGAATTAGTATCAATGTGTTGTTTTTATCTTTTACGCCTTCTATGTGTTTCTTGTTCGATAAATGAGTGAGATAATAGTGTAAAAGATATGTGATTTGTGGTTGTTATCATTATCATCATGTTTCTTTTTTCATTTGACTTTTTTAAAGACATTGTAGGTTGATAACAATTCATAAATAATATTGGATTATAAGTAAAAAACGATGTGGTTGTAAAAATGGCAAATATATTATTTGATAGGCTTGAAAAAATAAGTTGAAATGGAAAGATATTATATGTGTAAGGAATATGTTATTGATACGAATATTGACCAAACATAGTGTGATAATTATCTATGTATTTGAATATTGGAGGTGGTTGAAAATTAGAACAACCACCATGTTGTGATTGAAATCAGTGTGCCATAGAAAAAGATCCAATATGTTGATATTATGGATGGGGTTAGGTTTGTTGAGACTCATGAAGCATGTCATATTATTGGAAAAAAATAATGGTTAATTGAGTATGAATAAAAACTACATTATCAAATGTATTATAAAATGAACTTACATCGTCATCTAATATTGGTGTTTGTTAAGGTGGTATGTAGTGGAGTATTTTGAATGTATCATTGTATATATGGTACAATGTCATACAAATGACTATTTTCATGGTTCTTCAATTAGACGACAACTAAATCAATCATTCTATATTATTATTTATTTCAAATGACATTGTTCAATATAATTAAGATAAAACTAAAGTGTCCATTTGGCCAGTTTTTTGTTATTTGGAGAAAAATAATATAACATTGAAAAAAGTTAAAATGATATAATATTAAGAATATATGTAAAGATTTATCAATTCTCATGTAACAGTGTTTCCAACCAAAAGATCTTCATAGAGATTTTATATCTATTTCAAATTATCAAAGATTTGGATAATATGAGATGAAGAGTCTAGCTAATAAACTAATTCAATACAAAACAAACAAAATATTTGATCATTTTTTCCTCCACACAAATGCATTATATGATGACTTATAATGAACAATTTAAGGTTAAAATAGTAGTTGGTTAGTTAATATGATTAAATATTCATGTTATCTTAGAAGCTTTTATGACTTTAATATGACTACAACTTTTAAATCTTCTATAATAAAACTAATGAACAATATAGTCTTTTTAGTACTTATTCACCTTTTATTATTTTGTGCAACTACTTGGAGCAATTGTATTTAACATATTTCTACAAATTTCCATTTATTTTTTAGTGCAATATCGTGGAAGAAGACAATCTTAAGAGAAGATTGATATAAATTAATCTAAGAATCCCAATAATAAAAGGAAATGTGCAACTCGTTTTACTTTAGTCGCGCATACCATGTTACACTAATATCATAAGGATGTAATATTCACTTAGGTAAAATATAATTTGGTGGATAATTTGAGTTTGTTTTATTACTTCATGACTCTTTGATGGTTGGACAAATAAGATATCAATCTTGTCAATTAAATCTTAGGTTTATGGATGAGAACAGGTTGGTAGTTATTAATTGTATTAATATTTTTCTCTTTACTTGGATACCCATATGAAAAATACTAGGAATAATTTTATATTTGTGATTGTTCATGGATGTGTAGAGATAATATCTTAATCGTGCTTGTATAATGTTATTAGTCAACATTATTCTTTATTTTTGTGATTCTCTTACTAATTCAAATATGTTTTTACATACAAAAGGCCAATAAGAAATTGTTTCACCAATCTCCCTAGTAGATGTTATTATTGATAATCAAACAAAGTTTTGCTAAAGTAAGAAAGTTGTCCTGCATAAATTGAACTTTTCAAACATGAAAAAGTTATGTTACCAAAGCGTAATTCCTTTCAAGGCAAACAATATAGGAAAACTTACATCAAGAAAATACATTATCACTAACGAAGAGCTAACAAAGCAGAGTAAGGGTTTCATTGGAGATCACACATCGACTAGATATAAGATTAATTTACAATATATAAATAGAGACAATTTTTACCTTATAAGTCAGTTTTGTAAATACGAGTTATATTTAAACTAACTTGTTAATAGGTTCCCACGACATGGATGGTGACAAAGCAATGTAAAGTGAGAAAAAATAAATCAAACAAAACTTTAAGAGATACAATATCATATGGATAGAGATGAAGTGTATGTTCTTACTATATGAAAAAGAATTAAGTTGAGGTTCTCACGACAAGAGTAAGAACAAAAAGAGATTATCATGAGTTATTAGTGATGACAATGCAAAGATTTTTATAGTATAAGTGGTAGAATAAATGTAAGGTAAGTAAAGAAAGCTTTACACAAAGCACTACTGTCATAGTGTAAAGATTTTAATTTAATTTTAAAGAAATAATTAAAAGATATTAAAAGATGCTAAATGGATAAATTCATTTTATAAGTAGATTAATTAACTATCATATATTTTAACATACTTTTATTTTTAATAAGTAATGACTATTCACAAAACAAGTTATACACTGTTACTAATTAAGTAAATATCTTAATTTGGGGGAGATATCTTAGTTTAGGTAAATATCTTAATTTTAATGTTTAACAAATTTATATATCATTTTAGTATTTTATGGGATAAGTTCATTTAGTTTGCTATAGTCATTAAATGTTATATATAATGTGTTATCTTGTGATAAAATAGAAACTTAGAAAAAAAAATAAAATACTCAAAGCCTATATATAACGAGAATTTATTTCAGTTATGGTACCAATTCATGAAAAGTGTTAGAGCAAAAACTAACAACTAAGTTTACCAACTCAACCAAAAAAAATTGTGTGATTTATCCTGTCAAAATACAAAGTTAATAAAATGCATTAAATTAGATGATATATTTCTCTGTAAAGTTTATATTACTTTTCTTATTTTTTTAAAAATTACTAACTAAGTATCCATGCTATAGATATTTTAAAAAAACTGTATATTCCAAAATTTTAAACAAAATTACCTAAATTTAATTTTTGGAATATAAACTCAAATAATTTTACTATCATAAATTTAATCAAAATAAATTATTTTCAAAAATTAATACAAATAAAATAAATCTTTCCAAAAAGAATTCAAATCATTGCACTATAAAGCATAAGTTAAAAAAATGGAATCAATTTCTCTTAAAAGAACTTTTACTTTACAAGTCTAAATAAAAATAATTAAATTATTAAAATTAAACGGTAACACAATTTTTTCAATTATTGATGCTTAATCTATCAACAATTTTACTTTACGCACTTAATCATACAAATATTTAAATCAAAATGATTACTTATTTATATAAAGATATTACCATTAAAATTGAAATACTATATTAAAAAATTTAAAAACATAAATGATATATATATTGATTGATGTACTGATACCTTATTTGTTTTATGTTTCGTCCACAGTTAGAAACTGTTATAATTCTAAGTTAAGTCGAATAAGAATTTTACTTCTATCACTGTTTTAACTATATCATCAGAACACAATTTGACAGTACATTTTTAATAAATCATAATGCTTCTAATTTTACTATCTTCTAGAACATTACATTCATTATATTTGTGATTGAACAAAAAATAAATCTATTTTACTTAGTTAGTACATGATTATTGAATTCAAATTTTATCATAAAATTATTTTATCTTACATTTAATTTTAATCAAAATAATTTTATAAAATTGAAATGACTTAAAGTTAGCTTTTTGGGAAAAAGCATTAAAGATTCTCAATGGTATGTTCACAGTCCAACTATGTGATTTTGCAATAAAATAAAATCATGATGATTAGTTTGAAACTAAACATGGTGGTGGTGTCATTGAAAGCACATTTGATCTGCCAAAAAAAATGTGTTTTTCGTGGTAAGAGAAAAAGTATACTAAATTAATACAAGCTTATTTTTGAAATATGATTTTTAAAATATAAATAACTTTATTAACACTCTAATAGTAACAAAGTTTATAAAATCAATGCACTTATACTAAGTTTGCAAACACAGTATTAAAAGAGTAGTAAGTTGATCGTGCTAGAGCTGAAATTAATTTAAACACACATCTCCATATTTTAACAATTTAAAATAATTTTTGGAAAAACTCTCTTAATTTTAATTAAATAACCTTTCATCTTAATTTATCACAATAATAACAAGAAATTAACATATTTTTAATAAAAATATTAACGAGTAAAAATTTAAAAATAACTTTTAGCAAAAAAACGTTATTAACATATATTCTTACAGTGCTTTTTATTAACTTTTCACTAAAATGCGCCGAATCACAGACCCCTTTGTCAAAGTTTTTGGTGCATTTGTTGAAGAGGGATTTGGCCTTCAGGACCCGAGGGAGACAAAGAGAAAGGAAAGGGCGCGTTATGTGCTTCTTGCCTCGTTAGTAGCAGAAACTCGCAAAAACTGAATCACGTATAAAATGCCCAGTGAAACGAATTCAATGTTCGGAGATCTGCACAGGATCTCTCTGCAACAAACTCTCTTCATAACTCAGATCCAAAATTCAGATCCCGCTAACTAAGATCTGTATTCTCTTCCTCTCACTTTTGATCCTTTTTTACTCAAATTCCCCTTTCCACTTTCTCGAGAAAATCATTTTCCGTCAATTTTCTCTCCGCGGCTTCCTTCTTCCTCGCAATTTCAACCGCCACGGGTTCACAATGGCTCCAAGCTTCAACAAACTAAGAATCCTTTCCACTTTTCGCATTTTCCTTCTCCTCTCCCTCTTCTTCAACCTATCATACACCTTCGCTCAGGTCAACTTCCTGTCCTTCGTTTTTCGCGTTTTCTGTCACGAATCGCGGTCATAACGTGTTTCATCTCTATGTGTAGGATTCTCTCGCGCAGGATGCGAAGGAAGGATTCGGCGGATCTGTGGATCTCGGTCGCCGCGGCAAAGTAAGCTTCCGTTGCCTCTCTTCTTTCTTTTTCACCGTTATTTGTCGTTACGTTCAATTGTGGAGAAAACTGAATCGAATGCGTTGAAACTGGAAATGAATGTTAGTGTGTTTTTTCTGTGAACAGATTGCGTTGAATGACATAGAGAATGGTTCGATCCTTTCTCTTGGCTTGGACTCCACCGGTCCTGGACTCTTCGATGCTTTGTTCGCAAGTCTATCGATGATCATTGTCAGCGAGGTTAGTTTAACGAAACGGCGTTGTTCTCACATTCGTTGTTTGATTTTGCTAACTATATTTATAGCTAGTTTGTTGTCAAGCATTTTCACTGGATCCAATTTGGATCTCAGGAACAAGAGTTTCTATTTTTTTTTTGTATTTTTTGTTTTTATAGAGCTGTATAGATTCGTGAAGGTTTGTGAGAGCTAGTGGAATTTAGGAGACGAGTGTTGTGAGAGTAAACTGGAATCAAACTTGATTGAATGCGTGAAGTATGTGATAGAAAGCTGATGTGCGACTATTACGTAACCAATAGAGTTCTAATTGATATTGCTGCGAACTAGCTCGAATGTTCTTTAACTAATGCTAACCAAGGTGACTATATTATGACAATAGGAGCGATCAAGTCATTAAGAAGAATACCTGTTTCATATGATACCTCTCTTTTATGTTTGAGTAATGCCTTTTAACTGATTTTTTTTTTTTTTTTTTTTTTTTGTGCTAGATCGGGGATGAGACGTTTATAATAGCAGCTCTTATGGCTATGCGTCACCCTAAGTCAATTGTCTTGTCTGGTGCGCTAAGTGCCCTGTTTATAATGACGGTAAGTGCTACAGTAATTAACTAGCAGGTTTAGTGTTTTTGCTTTGTTGTCTCATCATGCGATGCTTTTTTCGTAGTATTGTAATGGAATGGTTTCTGCAACTACAAAGCACCTTTTATGGGTGCTCTTCCTTTTCTTATCAATGTTATCGGGATTAAAGTTATTGTATGTGTCAATTAGGTACTTTCTACTGGGCTTGGCAGGATTGTCCCAAACCTGATTTCTAGGAAGCATACAAATAGTGCGGCTACAGGTACAATTTCTCGGTTTGATATTACTGCTGAGCATAGTTTGTGAAATTCGCAAAAAGGTTATTGAGTCTGCACTCTGCATTTGGTATAGAAGCTACAATAATTAGCTCTGTTCAAACGGTTTAGGGGTCTAACAATGCACTTGTCTAGTGCATTTTATTTCCGTACTTAAGTACTAGTTGGTTGCAACATTTTCATTCCATTTACGCCTTTCTGGCTCACTAAAACCCCAAGTGGTGTTTAGTATAAAGAAATATTATGGATTTAGCTCCATTGGCTGTTTTAAATTGTGTCTGTTCCAAATATTGTGTTTTTTACTTGTATAGACTCTATTAGAATTCTACATAGTTTGGGCATTAAAATTTGTTTGTGGCTTTATAATCAAAATTATGTGCTACTCAACCATTTGTGAGCTATATGCTTTTGGATTGCCATTTATAACTTAGTGATTTACCAGTTTTCAAATTTCTATCCATTATCTTGTGTTTACCGATGGTTTTATTTTCATTTGTAATGTCAATTTTTGTTAGGATGAAGCTGATTGTATTTCTTTTCTGTCACCTGCAGTTCTTTATGCTTTCTTTGGGTTAAGGTTACTGTACATTGCATGGAGATCATCTGATTCAAAATCTTCACAGAAGAAAGAAATCGAAGAAGTATATTTTCTTATTAATGCTTTATAGGAAATTCCGACCACGACTGAAATTCTAGCGAGTCACTCTAACACTTGTGCTAATGTACTTGGCTAAAATTTGTTACAAATCACAAAATTATATGGGTTCTACTCTTTGTTTAATGAATTTTACTCATGATTTTGTAGTTTTCAATAAATTTTAACTAAGGGAATGTGTTGAAAGATGTGTATCGGTGTGTCTTGCTAGCACTTGTCATGTTAAATATTGCTAAGAGGAAACACCCTCACATAAGTTAGTTTCTTTGCTGCTTTTTTTTTTTTTTTTTTAAATTGTAATTCACCCTGCCACTTGCCATGAGAAGCGAAGCTTAATTATTTAATTGTAAACTTGCTGCAGCTGGCAGGGATTCTATATTTGATGTATTAATTGGTTCGGTTTTTTTTTTTTTTTTTTTTTAAAAAAAAA
>Ga0209700_103455_pt1 | contig 30194 bp, 15 predicted proteins | sample SiratroredBW_FD_187528 | JGI IMG/M metagenome (GOLD analysis project Ga0209700, IMG submission 187528) | Root nodule microbial communities of legume samples collected from California, USA - Siratro red BW (SPAdes) (version 2) | ecosystem: Host-associated > Plants > Roots > Nodule | place: USA...
AAATTAGAATATGTGGTCCTGTGTTTTTACGATGGATGTACCCAATTGAGAGATGCATGAAGATATTCAAAGGGTATGTGAAGAATCCATATCGACCAGAAGCATCTATTGTTGAGAGATATATTGTAGAGGAATTTGGTCTCTTTTTTAAAGATCAAAACCTGGTATAATAAGAATCTTAGTGGAAAATGTAGTAAGGTTATTTTACTAAAAAAAAATTAGAGTAAGTTTTTTTTTTTTTAGTTAGTTTTGGAAAATTATGCATGCATGGGAAAAGGTCTTTTGCATGTGACTTTTGTAGACCTGGAATAAGTTTCCACTAGTATAAGATTATAAGAGCATGATTAGATTATTAATCAAAATTTCCTATTTACAAGTTTACCTTATCTCGGAGATTTATAGAGTTGGAGTTTTTGGTTTAGCTTTTAGAAATATGAACGGTTTAGTTTGGTTTTAAATAGTAATTTATGTTAGACGATATTATGAAATATGAGAGTGATATGATTATATTATTTTTTAAGTATAACATAATTCTTGATAGTTTATTTAAAGATAAATTTGCAGATGAGACTTTTGATTTATATTTTGAGATGGTTGTCAAGAAAATTTATCCTACTGTTGTAACTTATAATGTATTGATTGACGCATTTTATAAGAGGAAAATGCTTAAAATAAGTCAAGAATGTGTTAGCTTTAATGTTGAAAGGTTGTGTGAAACCTGATAATTTTACTTTCTAACAGTTTAATGAATGGGTATTACATGGTTGACGAGATGAAGAATCCTAAACATGCATTATATGTTATGATCCAAATGGGTGTATCTCCTGGTATTTACAGCTACACTATTATTATTGTTATTGGATTATGCAAGAACAACTGTGTGGATGAGGCCATGAATATAGAAATGCGTGAGAAGAATATAGTTTGTAACAGAGTAACTTATAATTCTCTTATAAATGGTTTGTGTAAAACCTCTAGAATAAGCTTAAATATTTTTCATCCGATTTATGAGATGAATGATAGAGGTTAAACAGATGACAAAACTTACAATTCCTTGATATTTGATTTATGCAAAAACTGTGATATCGACAATACAGTCAAATTAGTGAAGACAATGATAAATAAGATAATTCAGCCCGATTTATACACTTACACTATAATTCTCGATAGAATCTGTAAAGTGGGAAGACTTCAAGATGCACAAAAGGTTTTCCACAATCTTTTAAGGTTACCAATGCTTACCCCTAATACTATGGTAAATGGACTATAAAGAGAAGACTTGCTTGATGATGCATTGACCTTGTTCAAACAAATGGAAGACAATGGTTATAAGGCTAATATTGTAGCTTTTGACATAATCATCCGTGCTATATTTAAATAGGAAGAGGCCACATAGATTTCTTCATAAAATTATCACTACATGTAGAAAATTATCACTACATGTCTTTTATATACCTGATATATCACATTGTCTTTTTCACACCTTTGAAAAAAGTTGTATTGTATTGTATTGATATTAACTGTGATACTGTTATAAATTTCCAATTTGTTGTTCTGTCTTACTATAACTATGTCTATATGATAAGAATATATATCATCACCACTAAAACACCTGTATTCCCTAATGACCAAAGCTTAATCCTTACATCACTATACCATAACATAACAATACATAAAAATATTATTATTTAGGGTGCACGTGGCTTTCACTATTTCTTTTATTAAAAATTCATTCAATTCAAAAGTAAATCTAAAAAAATTTAACTTCAATTTAATATAAAATTTAAACTAAACTAATATTTTAGAATTTAGTTGTATCAAATTTTAGGCTTTTGTTTATAAAAATTTTATAAAATTATTAAATACCTTTTAAAAAATTATTAAACATTTTATAATAAAAACTTACCAAATAAAGAGATATGGTATAATTTTCTTTATATAATTATTGTATTCATAATTAAAATTTTACATGTTATTTATAAATAAATTATATAATTTTTTTAGTTGAAAGCAATTATATAGTTTTGTTATAAGTATAACTATATTTTGATTATAACACAATTAAATTACGAAATAACTTTCAAGATACACTTCCATTTATCTTTATTAGTGGATAATTAATTTTAAATATATAATATTTTATTTAAGTGGTTTAATTTAGCTCAATTCAGTTTGTTTAAGTTTTAAGATTTTCATCAATTTTTAACACTTCAACCATTCTTATTGTGATATCATTATCAATTTCAAATATAAATATTCTAACTATGACGAAATTGTCGTTTGTGTCCAAAACAAATTGTAAATTGATGACATTTGGAGTGATCAAATGAAAGAAAAGAATAAAATAAATAGAAGGAACAACTATTATTTAGAGGAAAAAATAGTACTTAATATACCACAGGTTCCTTCGAGAAGAAAGTTTCAAATTAAAAAAAAAATAATATATATATATATATATATATATATTTAACTAGCTAGCACATCACTAGTACAATTAATAAAAAGTTTGAAAATTTTTTATAGTTTACTTGAATTTATCTTAAGATATAAATATAAATATAAAAAAATTTAAAAAATTGTGAAAATGACGAAGAAATTAGCTGTAATAGCGATAGATAGTGTTTGAAAGTTAATAAAGAATTATAAAGCGGATTTTAAGTTAAAAAGGTTATATATAAACTATAAATTAATTTACTTTTTATTTTTATAAACCTGCTATAGCTCCAAAATTTAAAATTTTTTCTGAGTTTTTGAATATTTTATTTGTTTTTCTTTTAAACTCACAAGTGAGGAGGCATTAGAGAGTAGATCTAAAATAGTTGAACAAAATTTTGTTTATGATAAGTTTTATGGTTCTTTTCCATTTTGAGTTCTCTTTTCTTGACATGTAATATTAAGTACGTCATAAGTATGATTAATTGAGAAAAAATAAACATATATTAGTTTAAGTTTATAATGGTGTATTTATTTGTTATGATTGATTTAAGAAGAAAGATCCTATAAACTTTTGATAGTTCTCAAGTTAACTTTTTGTTAGATGATTAAGAAATATTTCTTATTAGGTTACGAAAGTTAATGTGAAATGTTTTTTTTTTTTTTGGATTAATTGAATTTTAAGGAGAAACTTATATGACAACAATTTAACATTTTCTTCTTCCATTATAAAGTAACATAGATGTATATTAATAACAGTAATTGTTTAAGTTTAATTAAGCTATTTAACGTTGAACTTGTAAATGAAGATTGTAAATAGATATATACCATATATTACTTCTCGGAATAAGAGTGTAGTGGTTCTATTCATGAATAATTACTATAAAAAAAAAAAAAAAAGCCATTTTAACTATTTTTAATGACATTTTTCTTCTCAAATTTTTCATTTATATTCAAACCTTTTAGAAGACCAAACTAGATGTTCAAACCTGAAACCCTAAATATAGATCCCAAGATCTGTAACACTTCAAACGAAAATTTAATTGCGAGTTGACCAATACCTAATTTCTGAAAAAGCTTGGAAAATGAAAAACACGAATATAAATTATTAATTCCTACAAAATTAAATACTTTCCATTCATTTTGATCTAATTTTCTTTTACTAAATTTAATTATGCATTTAATTACACGACTAACAGAACAGAACCCCATTCTCCATAAGTGCAAGAAATTTATTTTTTTAGTAAATTTTGAATGAATGCAGACTTTATATCACAGTTAAATGGTTTTTACTTGCGTATTTTGTATATTATTTGCAACTGAGTATCACCAAGGTCAATTCAAACTAAAATGTAATAATTTTTTATTTTTATTAGTTATCATTAAATATAGTTAAATTAAAAATTTAATATTTTTTATTAAATATCATCAGACTCAATTCATTTCAAAATCTTCATTAAGGTTATACATCATTTAAAAAGATTGAATAAATTATTGTTATAGAAACACATATTAAAACATTTCAATATATCATGCAATTGATCCATTTAAGTTGTTGTAAAAATAAAAAAAAAATCATTTAAAATATAAGTTATATGAACGAAATTTTTATAATACAAATTTAAGCTGATAGAAGCTTAAACTATATAAAATTCTACTAATCATTATAATTGTAAGAATGAGTTTTGTTTTGTCCACTAATACTTGTGTTGTTTCACACCTATGTCTTATTTTCTTTTGCACAGTGTGATCTACGTTTTGTGTTCTTCCACTGAAAACAAAATAAAAACACGTTTTTTGTTATATGAGATCAGATCTATAAACTTATACAAAAAAAAGTCACCAAAAGCAATTATTAGAATGATCAAACTTCAAAGCTTTATCACACTCTATGCCCAGGTTGGCTACAAAGTCTCAATTGTGCAAACCAAATATTACTTTTTTCTGAATTCAAACAAAAAAATATTTAAATCAGCTTAATTAAAATATAGATTAATTTTTAATTTATTCACTTATATCGATACTCTTAAAATAATTAAAATGTAAAGACAATCAACATCAAATATTATTCGGTGGAAGGTACATAATCATCATCACATATGTATTTACTTAACACCAAACACTAATATATAACTCAACCAAATCAACAATTAAAATGTGCCTAATTAAACCTGTGAAAACAGGAATTAAGAAATAGAAAAATAGCATTAATCTCAAAACATGGATTAAAATATTATTGTTCATTTTTCATCGTACAATAAGAAAATTAATTAAGAAAAACGTTAATTGCATTGTAGCCCTTTAGGATGAAATGTTGACTGAATCCATCTCCATCGTCAAAACTAACTTTTCTTGCAAAGAAAACTCTCACAATTTCTTAACTCAACTTGCTGAACATTACTTTCTGCCAACTATGCATTTAATTTAAGCAAGGTTTTTCCTTTCTTCATGCATTTACTTTCCTTGCATATGAAGGTTAGTTTCCTCACTTTTCTCGTGGATTTTGTTGCCTTTCCCATGAAAAGTTTAATGCAGTGAGAGAGATAAAGGTTTCATGATTTTATAAGTAATTATTCTAGGTATAAATAAATTTCATACTTACTTTGATTAGACACTTAAAAGATGATTACTATTTTGTAAATTCTATTATTGAAATTTATTTGTGCCATATTATTCAATATTTTCAAATTCGTTAGATTTCTAACAAAATGGTAATATGCATCATGAAAAAAATTGATAGAATAAATCGAGATCAACAAAACAAAGTGTTATGAAAGATAAATGATCATTTTTTTTTTCTCATTATCAAACCTATACAAAATTAACATATCAGTAAAATGTATATAAATTGATGATGAAATAATTAAAGAGTTATATATGTTTATATCTGTATTTTTCAAAAAATTAATTTATACAAATAATATAAAATAATTTTATGGGGTGAGAGAGGCTCGAACTCTCGACCTCAGGATAACTCAGAAGCTATGAGACCTACGCGCTAGCCAACTGCGCCACCACCCCATGTTTGCTTTACTTTTCACTTTCCTATACTTAACATAATTCTTTCATATTTTCAACAAACTAAACATTTTTAATTGCAGGCTCTGTGTGTTTCATTCTCGTCTCTAATATGATGTAATTTTGCATGCCTAATGTTTCTACATAGATGAATAATGCCTGCAACTACAGACTACTTTTGTTACTCAAGATGTGATAATAATCACAACACCAAAAGAGCATAAAGATATATTTCATTGTACTATTATACAAGTTATTCAAATGAATTAACACAATAAAGATAAATTGAGATTTTAATGTAGGAAATTACATGGTTTGGTTTGGTTAAAAATACATTAGATTAGAACCAAATATAAAAATTATGTCTTTGGTAAATCAACTTTTCATAGTTTGAATCTGATTTTATTGCATAATTTTATATTAGTATATTTATTAGTCTTATCTTTTTAAAATAAAATATAAAAGTATGTCAATTATTTTACAAAAGTAAAGAATATGATTACTATTCTTTCACATGTTTATACAAAAAATTTAATGTATATGGAAGTTAAAATTATTGTTCGCTAAATTTGTTTACACATTGTAAATTTCTTATCCAACCATTGACTAAACCAAACCACTATAGGTTCTAAAAAAAATCGAAATTGATACATTTTTTTTTTTTGTTTTAATGGATTATCAATTCTTTAATCTTTTTTTCAGTTTTTTTAAAATAATTGTTGGTTATATTTTCTTTTTAATTAATTCAGTTTTTAAACCTCCTAAGCCCTAGTGTATTAAAACTTGCATTGGTTATCCATGCTAAAACAAGCCACATCCATAATATATGGTTTCTGAACAAGTAATTCCTCGAGCACCACCATCATACTTCAAAATTATAGCAAGATAAACAAAACTGGCACATTAAGATGAGATGAATTCGCATACAAAATTGTAACTCACATACTCATGTAGATATAGTAATGACTAGTTCTTCATTTTCTTTTCCAACCTTCAAAAGACTAATGATCATACAGGAAACTTTTTATACCTTGACTACAATTCAATACTTTCTCTAAAGAAATCAAGCATTCTGTACTAAAACTACAACCTACAAAGACAATGATGGAAAGAAGTAATCTGCCATCAAACTGCAATTACCAATCATTCATCATCAGAACTATCATATGCCAGGCCCAGTAATCCCCCACCAGAGTTTTCAACACTAAGCTTAGCTTGGGTTTCATGTGACCCCAATGAAGCATGCTCCTCAGCTTTCTTTGATCCAGATAAAGATTGTTCCTCCACTTTCTTTGGTCCTGGCAAAGATTGCTTCTCTTTTGAAGGATCATGATCAGGCTTAGAGGTTGTGACAGGGGCGTTTCCAGAAGCTGGGGTTGACTGACTGCCATCAGATCTTGGTCTCTTAGGTTTAATCTCAACAACTTTTTTCAGCAAATCTTGCTGCCTATATCACAAAAACCCATAAATACTTTGAGAATCACTGAAGCTAGGAAAATACAAGGAAATGCATGGAGGGGCAAGAAGGATTGTGAAGATCTACCTAATACCACTCTTTGGCTTTGGCTCAACTCGAAATGCTAATGGTACAGATGCAGGTGTTGAATCTGCTAAACTTGCAGCTCTGTATTTGTTGGTGAAGGGGAAACAAAGTAATACAGACAATTTCACAAGCAACTTCATCAGAAACACTTTACCAGTATCATATAGTTTCACAAACTATGGAAAAGGACAAATGAATATGTAAATAGTGCCTACATTGCATTTTGGATATATCAACTCAGCAGAAGTCATTAGGATCACACAACTATATTAAAAATGTAAAACCTGTTTGAATTCATTCAATAAAATTTCCAGACTAAAAACAGCATTGCAATCATAAAGCTTGAAATATATATTTTGTCATGCTTAAAGAAAAATCCTGCTCCTACATAACTTCTTCATCAAAGCACTTGCATAGCATTCAACATCTTAAATTATGATGTAAGATTCAGTGCATAGTTTCTAAAACTGGACCAGAATGGCTAGTTTGATTGGATAGAAGGTCAACTGCTGCACAGTCCAATCAAGGCTGAATAACATTAAAAGCCAGCCTTGAACATACTAAACTCCACGTGAACTGAACTAAGCATGTGAACCACTCCGCCAGGGTTTGACCAGTTAAGCCAATGCAAGCTTAATGGGAGCACAGCTAAAAGAATCGCAGACAGGGATTCAAACCCTGTGCAATAAAATCCATGCATGTATCATCGTAGCACTAAGTCAAGAGTCAGCTGTTAAAAGAACAAAGTGAACCGTATGCATTGCATCTGTTCAACACATGAAAAATAACTGGGGCCCCATATGTCAGCATAAAACTACATACCAATAAACACTACGTATTTTGAGAATAATTTTATTCATAGAAAATTGTTTGTTATAGCACGTGTTTAAATATTATATAGAGTGTAGACTCTCTCCATTGATCAGAAAAATCATGCACATGCATCACACACTCTAAATTATAACTTATGTTATCCCTTAATTATTTGTCATCCTGTATATATCTTTCCATTATAATTATTCAAAAACAAATCATTGTGCAATATACATACATATATATATATATATATATATATATATATATATATATATATACACACACACACACACACAAATACATACTCGTACATATCGTATTATATATGGGCTCAATATATAAAAATTATATTTCTCTATATAGAGTAACAATGAATTATTGTAACTTTCTAGTAATTGATTTGCTATAAATTACTTGTACCATGACACACACAAACACACACATATTTTTACTTAAGCGGATATATGTTACACCTTTTATATGTTATCATACTATGTAGTTTGTTCAAAAATCTTGGTTAAACCCACCCCATAACGTTGAACATCTCCCATTATCAGTTCACAGTCAGATCTTGATTCACAGTTTTCAAGTACCATTAAGAAAATAAGATGACTCTGGTCATACACTAATATATACATGCAAGAACGAAGCAAGAAATTCGTAGTCATAGGGCATAAAAATCAGTATCAAATCAACTCAAGATGAAAACCAAAACATAGATTGTTATGTGTTGCTATGACCACAAAAGGATATCTTAAATGCAGCAAATGCCCGTTTCTCAGTTCGGCGCAGGAGGCGCTCTGCATCCTCCTCAGCTTCCATTTGCTCCTTGAGATAAAGTAGATCGTCGCTGTCCAAGGCTGCATACTTAAACTTCAAAAAGAAGGGAAGAAAGAAACTAAAAAAGCAGGTGAAGCAGAAGCACAAGCAAAACACAAATAGTAAGAGGAAACGAACAGTACCGCCTCGACCATGAAGATAACCTCCACGCTCCCCAGCAACCTCTTGCATCTGCTTGCATCAGCCATCCAATACAGGAAGCCAAGATCCCTGCCGGGGCATGTTATCAGCAAAACCCCTCGAATTGTGAAAGAAAACAAGTGCTTGAAAGTTGAAAAAAAAAAAAGCATAGGCAGGCAGCAGGGGGCCAAAAGAGAAAACCAACACAGGAGAATGACCAAATTCTGATTAGCTACATTCCCTAATGAAGAACAATGAAGTTAAAGAAAACACCAACAAAGACATTAAATACCTGACTCCTCAAGAACAAATCGTTTTACACAGAACACCAAGTTTCATGGAGTGTTCTGTTCAATAGTAGAAATGAAGCAAACAGCTATTTTATTCAAAAATTTTCTCAGTTTAATTTTTTAGCATAGTTTTGTTAGAATATTATCAAAATTGCATTTAAATTACCATTTTAATACGTTTTTTTATACTTTCATGTTTCTCTAAATAAATGATACACCATCTCATCACAAATCCGTACCATAGTTGTAGAACATTTTCCAATTCCTCGTACTGATACCATACCAATGATAGTAACAACATATCAGAACCATAGCATGCAACACAGCTAGAAGGCTTATTCCAAAGTTACTATCCTAAAGTCTATACAACAATTACAGAACATTCGACATAGTTTCATGAATAATCAAAGAAACTGTATTTTAGGCATATCACAAATACATGAAAATAAATTCCAAAATATCATCAAACATTTAAAAAAAAAAATCATAACTATAAGGATTTCTTACAAAAAAAAAAAATCAGACATCAGATTAGCTTCAACAGCCATTTAAAGCACACTTGCAAAAAGGCACCAAATCACATATTACATTAATATCCAGACACACATAACATAACGGAAGGTGAATCAATGCGCTAACCTTTGCAACCATTCGTTGGAAAGTAATATCCTCATCGTCAATCCTATCTTTTCCCTTACCCCATTTCTTATCTGCGAAATTAACACATACCCAGTAATGAAAATCCGAGAAAAATCAAAACTTTGAACAACAACAACAAATTGAAAAGTTCGAAAACCTTTGGGGTCGCTGAGATTTGTGTATTCTCTAACTTCTCTTCCTGCCATCTCTTTTCCTCTGCAAAATTTTGTCTTTGATAGTGGGAAGTGATGAAAGAAGAGAACACCCAGAGTCTGAAATTGGGTTTGATTCCTTCGCGAGAGACACTCAAAGGGGAAGATGACCCTTCCAGAACATAAATCTTCTTTTCTACTTTTATTTCGCTAAAACCTACCCAAAAAATTCGTTTGCTGTTTTAATTTATAGGGGTAAACGGGTAAATAATGTGGATGAACTGATTATTTTTTTTAATTTTTTTTTGGTAAAATTGGAATTGATAAAAGAAGGGTAAGTGTTTAAAAGCATTGGAATGAAAAAAAAAACTTATTTTTATTTAAATAATTGATAGAAATTTTTTGTATTTATTGGACATAAATATTCATATTAATTAGATATAAATATGATAATGAATAATATCTTAATTTTTTAAAATTAAGTATGAGTATGAGATGGGATGAAGGTGACTTTCATATTGAATAATTATTGACATTATATTTATTTATTATCCAATGATAAACATAAATTTCATATTTATTGACTACGAGAGACATAGATGTATTTTTTCTGGAAAGATAAGGATAATTATAAGTTCATTTCACATCCCCAATAAAAGATACTTAAACCAAATAAATAAAATTATAATTATAATTATTTCATAAAAAAAAATTGAAAATTTTCAATTTTAATTTTGTAAAACACATTTATTAGAATAAATGGTTTTTCTTTCACGTCATCTCCTTAATTTGGTAAGACCTAATAGAGTGTAGAATACCTTGATAAATATTAATTTATTACGTTAACTAAAAATAGCGTAGTTAACATAAAAAACTGATGAAAGAATTAATTTATTTTATACAAATTTTTAAATAACTAAAATTAAAAAATTAATCCTAACAAGGCAAATTAAAACCAATAAATCTGATGAAGGAGTGGAACTATATTTTATTATGTAGTTTTATAAACAATTATGTTATATATTTAAAGACATAAAATAAATAATTAACTCTAGTTATATGAATAACGCTTATTAACATTAATAACATGGATTGTTAACTTTTATATTCCTTAATATAAATTTAAATTTTTATCAATTATTTAAAATCTATTTTCGAAAACATTAGTTAATTAACAAAGTTGCGTGATACTAAAGAGAGAAAAAAAATATTTATTTATATATTTAAAAAATTAATTATTTTTAAAATTTACAAAATTAAAAAGACATTTCATAATTTTAAAAATTAAATTAATCAATATTTTAAAATTCAAGGATTAAGTCAATGTATCGCATGAAAAAAGTGCAAACTTTCACTATAGTCGTAGCAATTGTGAAATACTTATATTAGTCCTTCAAATTAATAAAATGTAAAATAAGTCTCTAAAATGTAAATTTATTTAATTTAACTTTTTATGTGTATAATTTATTATTATTATTATCATTAAATTTTAGAACCTAATATCATCATACTCCATAAAAATTAATGACAAATACTAACATAGTTAACGGATTTCAATCTCAGACATTTATTTGATATTTTTTAATTTCATCCATTCTAAAATAATAATCTAACTCATTAAAAAAATAATAAAGGCATTTTTGATTGCACAAGAAGTAAATTAGACTTTTGGTAAAAAGAAAAAAAAAATAAAAGAAAATAAATAAATACCCTTAAACTGAATTGGTGTATGCTATACTACCTTTTATGAGTAATATACATGTTACAATATAAAAATATAATTTTTACATTCATATTTTATACATGGCAAGTGAGTGCAGAATTTGAACTCTGAAACATGTTGTTGTTGGAGAACTGAGAGAGTACTCAGCAAAAACAATAGCCAGAGAAAACAATTACTGAAAAATAGTGAAGAACTAGGTTTGATTTTGAGGTGATCTTGGTCACATCTTTTAATCTGTCTCATTATGTCTTCTTGTTAGACAGATTTCAAAACCATTTACCAAACGTGCAGAGGGAAAGAAGGACATCCTATCTTCCTTCATTTGTGTCCATCTGTTCATCAAAACATTCAATCAATCAGCTTTGGTTAAGGTTTGCTAATTTATGATAAAGCTCAAAACTATGACACTTAAAGTGTAGAATAAGAAATGTCATTGACTATTCTTTCAACACATTCTGTATTATTATTGTATGAAATTGATATAGTGGTTGAAAATCATAGATTCTGCTAGTTTGAAAGAGAAGAATTACCAAAAAAGTGAGACATATGTACTAATATCTAGATAAATTTTACTTAGCATGTGAATTATAATTAGTGAACATGTTACTAGTTTTTCTCATTCACTCAAGAATGAAGATTGTATGAAGAACATTGTATTATTAACACATTTTTGAATATAGATCTTTTAGTACATTCTAAAAGTAGTTAAAAGTTATAGAACTATAAGTGAGAATCATTATCAATATTAAAAAGATGTATTAGAAAGTGTTCTGTGATTCTCATTCTCAGACAACAAATGAAATTTGTGAATCTTTGTGAGTTGAGAGAGGGGCATTACCTGTATGTAGTGACAAAGTAATGAAGAAAAAGGGCAATTTGAAGGCGTGCCAGCTCTGCTCCTGGACAGAATCTGGCACCTCCTCCAAATGGTGCATAGAATGGACTACTTCTCCAGTTTCTCTTTTCCTGCATTCAGATCATAAAAATTAAGAAAAAATGAAATAAAATAAATAAATAACTATAAAGTACTTAAGTAAATCAAGAATGCATCAAAACGGTATGAGAAACTAACCTCATTTTCAGGTTCCATCCATCTCCAAGGATGGAAGTTTAGAGCTCCACTATAAACTTTCTCATCTAAATGGACTGCTGAAAGAAATGGAACCACAAAGCACCCTTTGGGAATGACAAAGTCTACTCAAAACCAGAGAAGTTTGTGTTAGATAAATTGGCTGCAATAGTACTAAAATGTATCAATGCTAAGTTATTAGCCAATTAACAGCAAAAAAAAGTTTAGAATCTAAATGGTATGTTACTATCAATATAAAAGAGTTCTACTGTTGTATCTTTGAGAGAATGAAATTTAACTGATGAATAATAAAGTGTGAATATACATCATTGGATGTAAAATGTAACAAAAAACTATTTTTGGACTAACTTTGCTTATCATATTTACACATACTCAAAATTTTGTACCTTGGTATTGAACGTCTTCTTTTGCTTCTCTCATTAACCAAATTGCAATGCCTCCAAGTCTCAGTGTTTCATCAATAACCTGTTTGTGAAGACAAGACCATGAAAACTTAAATAACCCCACTATCTTCTATTACTGCATATAAAAAAATTAAAATATACTCTAAATAAATGGAATTTAAAATTTGTGAAACAGTGAAAAGCTAATCACTTACACATTGAGTGAATGGCATTGCTTTATAATCCTGCCATGTAAGTAATTCATCTCCAGAATTCCTCCTCAGTGAACCATGTTCATCCTGTCCAAGGGAAAATTTTGTAAGAGTTATCAAACAAATTCTTCTTCAGTTAAGTATAAAACTCTAGAAATCACCTAAGGATAGTTTTATGTACCAAATAAACTTGCAGGAAAAAATTTCAAAAATAGTTATGTTGTGCTATATATACCAGCAACTGCTTCATGGCTCTAGGACATTGAGTAAGGAAATAGACTGCAAAGAGCATTGTTTTGGTGGTTGTTTCATTTCCCGCAAAGAGAAGATTGATAATGAAGTCTGCAACAACATCATCTGGCAAGCTTTCTTCCTCTAGTAATCTTCCAAGTACACCATTACCTTCCATGGGAGCACCATTTTGTCTGTGTTCCTCAATGATCTTGTTTATCTTGCTTATGATATTCTCCCTTGCCTGATATCCAAACAATGTAAACTTCAATACCATTTTACTTGATAATCTCATCTAATCATATTAGTCTTAGAATTGTGTTCCATAAATGTAATTTCATTACTATACTAATGGAGTAATAACAATCATAAAAAGAAAGAAGGGTGTCCTGTGATAAATTTGAATACTAATGTAAAAAAGAGAAGTTAAAAATTAGTCTTTCATGTTTCTTTACTACATTTAAGATGGTTCTTGAGTTCATCATTGAAGGAAGTGATAATGAGAATGACAATATTCTTCTTTAAGCCATAGTTCAAAAATCATATAACTCTGTATTTTTTGTCTGTAAGTATGATTTTAGAAATTTAATTGTTTTACCTTCATAGCAGTGTGGTATGCATAGCCAGGGATGTTGATAGGAATGGATAAACAACCATCAACAAAGTCAGAAAACAACTGAGCCATTTCATTGACTTGGGACTCACTTGAAACCCCCAATAGTTGATTAACCATTAAATGTATAGCCACCTGAAGTAAATCATGTAGATATAGTAGAAAATGAGCCACTGACACTAAATACTAATGGTAACCATACATATACAAATGCATCATCAGTTGAAATTACTTACTTTCCTACAAACATCTTGGAGAAGAATGACTTGGTTGTTGTTAAAATTGCCCAAAGTTTGGAGCATGACCTTTTGGATATCATTCAAGAAGTGGAACTTGAGCTTCTCTAGACGCATCATGTTGGAGGCAATTCCATGTAGTTTCCTTTGTTGCTCTCCTTGCACTGTGATCACACCATTTTTTCCAACCAAATCTCTGAAAGATTTTGGGTAGCTGGAAATGAATAATCTTCCTTCATTTTGCATTACAAAGCGGTTGAAGCTTGGATCTGCTGACACCACTGCCCATTTGCCAAATAGGCTGCATGAAAATATCTTACCATACCTATGCCAAATGAAAGTTCCATCTGTTAGATTGGTTTCACAAACCATGTAACTGGATTTTGAGCTTTTGTAAAATATTCCCTTTAAGAACAACTTAATTTTGAAACCAAGTGAATTCTAAAGAATGACCCTCTTCAGAGAATTTTTCATACAGAACAAAGCTTATATACAGCAACCTATGTTAACATTTAATGTAGGCCTTCATTACCTTGATTATCAAGATAAAATTCCAATTTCATTAGAAAACAATGCTAATAGTACCAAAAGAATTGCATCTAAGGTTTAGGGTCTATGATTGGATTAATCAGATCTTAAAAATTGAGAAATTAACCTGTTAAAATTCTTATCTAACTAGCAACTTGAATTCCACACCAACCAAACTCAGCTATTTCAAAAGCAAGAATATGAAGCACTTTTGTCGTGGTGGCAAATTGGCAGTAAATACCTCTTCACCATTTCTTCAACAAACTGAGGAGGATGAGAACTTGCAACAGCATTGTACCAATTGATGCTGTCTCCAATCAAAGGCCACCCTCTCCTTCCTGTTGGTAATCTGCATTTGCTTTTATCTTCCTTCCTTAACTTGAATTGAATTATCTTTGCAAATATCACAGTGACCAATATCACTGAGATAATAACTAGCCAAGATTCTGAAATATTTTCTCTCATTTTTTCCATGGAATAAGATGGAGAGAAAAAGAAATCACTCCTCAACCTGCCAGAGAAAACTGACTATTCATAGTGAGTCAGACATGGTAATCATTTGCCAATGCAAATCCGAACTATTTATAGAGAAAAGGAAGAATTTATGAGGGCCAAACATGCATAGTTGACCAAACTTAAGAAGATCTGGTAGGGCCATGTTAACTTAGTATTTTACATGAATAAATCAGTCCCAGAATCTATTTTATTAAAACAAGTTTGAACATGTACCGATACAACGAAAACTAAATAAAAAAAGAGTTGTGTTGGAGAACTATAAAATTCCACTTTGAACAAAGAAAAAGTGTACATAAACATAAAAGGGTTGTTGAGTTCAATTGATTTGAATTTTTTGGACAATACATCTCCCTTATTTGATACAAATCCAACATAGTTCACACTCTCCTATTTGGCCCGCAATCACAATTTCTACATCTTAACTTATAGTATTTTACATGAACAAATCATTCCCAGAATCTATTTTATTAAAGGAAGCTCAAACGTGTAAACATTCAACCAAAATTAAATAAAATAAGTGGGCACAAGATCACAATCTGGCAGCATTATTTGGAGAATATGAATCCAATTTTTTGTCTCGATATGCAATCTAAAGGATAATCATACGTCTACTACGCGGCTACTCCATAAGACTAAAAATTTTGCCATATATAAGATTTGCTGACTTTTCACAATCTCACAAAAATACCTCTTATCTTAACAACCAAATGATAGATACTATGAATCTTTGGTATGAGAAAAACAAAATATTGATGATGAAAATTTGAGCAAAAGGTGAGATAGTAATTCTAAATTACCAAGTGGTAACATAACATTAACATACCCTACCATGAAGAACAGTCACCTTATAACTCTGCTGATGAACTGATATGTAGCATTTAAGAACTTCTTGTGTGTTCCTCAGAACACAGAAACATTGAGGAAAGGGAAGAAGGTGTGTATTGTGTTGTGATGACTTTGTAATTAGAATATATAAGGAAAAGGGTCACTTAACTGGTCCAAAAGAGTGCTTTTGGTGTGCATTTAATAGGGTCATGAACTCATATCTGTTCAAATTGATGTGCACAAAATAAGGAGCATAATGATCAACTAGTAGAGGTTGTCATCAAGAAAAGTTAGCTAGAGTTTGACTTGCCCTTCTTACGCTATGCAGCAATGCATTAATCAATTTGCCACATTCCAGTGACGCAACACTCACCTTTTGTGAAAGAAAGAAAACAAATCATCTGAGCAAATATTCTAATTAGATTATCATATTACTTGCTTCTATAAATAGTATGAAAGACATTGAATAGGTGTGCTCCCTGTCATATAGAATAGACATAATTGACCACCATCAATTAATGTAGGTAACTATCTGTAGGAGCCACAACTCTCATATCTATCACATTTAAATTTAATAAGAGAAACAACAATTTCTTTTTCTTTTTTGGCTTTTATAGGGTGCTTGGATGAGAATAGATTTTCCATAAACCTTATTTCATGGAGACTCTCAACTCGTACATGAAACAATATATTTAAGAATAGTCTAATAGTAGTCTGATAAATGGTTCAATAAGTCCAACGATCTTATTGGAACAAACTCTAAATGATTCTGATATTCTTATTGGAATAAATTCTAAATGATTCTGATATTATGTTAAGAAGTGGACTTGAAACCTAACTCAACTTTACAAAACCAACTTGTAGAGGTTTATACCAATTATAAATTATTAAAAGACCTTATGTCCAATCGATATGAAATCTCAAATATATATTTACAAATATGATAACATTTTAAGAGCATTAATCTTAAGAAGTGCTTGCCAGATTCTTGAAAGTACGTTATGTTAGGATTGTTAGCAAAATTTTACCTAAGAAATTACTTCAAATGTCCAAACCAGAAGCAAAACAACAAATGGTTTGCAACAAACTACACTGTGATGCTCCATATATTTTCTATAACAAGTCAATTTTATAATAAAAAATAATAGCTTAACACAACCAGAACAACAATAACAGCAGTTGTTTTACATTGACTATATGAATCAAATAACAGCACACAGTTTTTGCTGTAAAATATGGCAACAGAAAACTATTCACTTCTAAATCTTTAATGATATATAGTTAATGAAATATGTGGAAGCTTTGTAGAAATTACTATCAAACTATCTAAATTGGAGATAAATTATTTCTTGTTTAATTTTCATGACTTTGTCATATGAAAAATTTGTTTCTGTTTCTATCTTGATATATATCAAATAGGTGGCCGCCTAATTAATGTTTGTGATCTTTTTTAAAATAAGCTAAATACATATTTTTAGTTTGACAAGTAGTCATGCAAAAGTTCAACTTAAAAAGAAATTATTTTTAATAAGTGGTATAGTTTATAAAATAACTTTTTTTTCTAAACGACTATAAAAGTCGAGTTTATGTTTTCATACAGCCCAAAAGTTTCACTTTTGAGACCTTGATGGATTTTTTATATCAATACAAGGACAATTGGACATATAAGCAAACGATCTTCTAATTCACATAGTTTTTCATTTGTTACAATTCCATTCATTTATTTCAATTTAACCAATTACAAAATACTTACAAAATACATTTTTTGTGACCTAATTTATTGGTTTATATTTAACTAAGCTTTGTCACGTTTTTAACCTATCTACTAAAAATATTATAATTTAATTTTTGTATGTCTAGAAATATATATATATATATATATATATATATATATATATATATATATATATATATATAAAGTATGTTGTCTCATTATTATTTACTGTATTTAATTAATATGTAATTAGTTAGATAACCAAATGCATTAAATACGTAAACAGCGAAAAATATAAGAATAAAAAAGGCTTACATTTCCAATACATACATTAAAACTAAACATATGGAAATATAAACACCATAAACCTGACCTTTCATAGTTAAACTACGAGTTTAACTTTTAAGTATTCTCACTATAATATTCTTACTTGATTATTAATCATAAATCTCGGTAGATATAACTTTTAAGATTATTATTATTACTAAAGTTAAAAACTACTATATATGGCAAATTGTAATTAAATTAAATATTGTATATACATAGTATTTGTATTTTTTTTTTCACCTTACCTTGTGATCTATACAAATACCTAACCCATTTTGGGTTTCTTAGGTCACAATTATGGGTCTAATGGAAATGAATGGGTTATTATGGAGCCACTAAATGGAGCAGTCAAAGTAGTAAAGGGTTTGAATCCTAATTTTAAGGCCTCTTTCAAGGAATGAGCACCCTAAAGCTATGCAGTTAATTATTTAAGCATTATAAATGTTTAATGCTTATTGGGTGATTGATGTGCACTCAATTATTATAGATAAATGCCAGCAACAGCCAGCCATGCAACACAATGCCAGTTATGTCAGCAAACTAGCCTAGCTTCCTTCAACACCATACAAAATAAACCAAAGGATAATTATAGATAAACTTATACCTTGATTATTAGCAATTCAAATAATTTAATATTTCTCCAATAAAGTAAAAAAAAAAAATCATTCTCTATAAGAACATTGAGAGGAATAGATTGGCATTGTATTGATTGAATTATTGTTTAAGGTAACAATTTCTAATATATTTTTTAACACATTTTTATTTTAGTTAAAATTTATTGAAAATAAACTTTGATGGGTCTTAATTCTCATTTATTAAATCTCTCTTCTCAATTTGTAATCTTAATAAGTTTTAGTAAAAAATAAAATATATTTTTGAAAGGGTGTGTCAGAAAATGTATTTGTTGGTAGTATCCATGCTTACCAATTACTGATTACATATGATCTCTCACATTTCCACATTCCTTTTTTAGTTTATTAGTATCTAAATGTATATTTGTCCACTATGATCTATAATTCTCCTCCTAACACACTTGTAATTGTAATTAAAATTTATTGAAAACTATAAAATTACAAGTGAAATTTATTAAATAAGTGTAATCTACAAAATTGTGGTTTTCAATAAATTATACTTAATAATAAAGAGTGTATTTAAAAAATATTAAATTATATATATATAAAAAAAAAAAAGGTCTATGCATTAAGTAGTTTACAATATTTGGTCCTAGTGAAATACAATTTGATATTTTTAGTTTGAAAGGTGAATTAGCATTTGAATTGCAACATAACCCAAAAGATTACAATTGTGTATTTTCTGTGTTGTGAAATGAATCTATTTGACTCAGTCCATTGGACCAAGGGGTGAAAAGTGGTTTGACCTGTTTCAATTTCTCACACTGTTTGCTCCATTAATCCACCAAATCAAATAGCAATGTGTTCATGTTGATTCAGTTATTTTTTAAGTGATTATTCTAATGGTTCAACCTGATCATCAAATCTCTCTTACTGTCTCATTTCTGCTAATCTACAATTTGATTACATTACTTTTCTAAGCACGTTACTCACATGCTTTAAGAAATGGTCGGTATTATTATGAGTGTAGTTACCAACAGCCACAAGTCACACAATATTATTAAGAGCATTCCAATGTTTTTGGGGGAGCTAATATGAAATGCTGGTTAATGAACTAAACTGAGATTCTAGAATCAGATATTAAAATAAGGATGCTTTTATTTAAAGCAGTTGAGAATGGCGTTTCTTGTTTGCAGAAGCCACCCCATTTATTTTATCACACAAGCATCTTGCAGGGTTAGAATATACAAATAAATTACTTGAGTTATAGTTATCTTGCAATACCAGCCAAGAGCTGTCATTCTCAAATTTTATATTACAATGTTCTGCTACATGATGAAATCAGTGACGAGTTTTGTTTGCTACAAAACATCTTACATGATCTGAACATACAATATTCTATTCAAGAGGGGCATAAGACAACAAACATTAGCCTCTCATTTCCAGGCAATCTGTAAATGCACACCTTTGTTGCAACATGGATTTTTTTTATGAATTTCTACTGTGATAAGATATAAAAAAAAAGTTAATAATGATAACAGCTTATGATAAAACAAACACATTGTTCTTACTGCCAAATATTTTTTGTTGCTAGACTAAATAAATAAATGTCATTTTTACATGATCTCCAAGGCCAGAATTCACCCTAAAGCTAAGCCTGACTTTTTTTTTTATTTTATGTTTTCTGTAAGCTCCAGCCACCTCCTATGCTGTTTTACCTTTTTAACCTTTTAGATGTAATTAGGGATAAAATTTCTTTTCTTTTTTATCTGTATTTCTGCATCTGATAATTATGGCTGTTTTGAAAAATAAATAAAAAATTATACTAACAAAGTCGTATCTACAATGATATAGTAGAAATATATCAGTCCCTAAATATTACTTATTTCATATTAAACAATACTTTAAAAGAAATTGATAACAGATACATACTTAAATACTAACTTCAGAGACAATACAATACAACTTGCATTGCAGGCCTTCATTGTGACATCAAGATCCCAATATGGAGCCCTGCAACTTGCAAGCCGTCATACACCAAGATAAGCCATATGAAACCTTTTTTCACATGCTCCACTACCCTCAAATGTCTCCATTACAATTATTTATTTAATTTAAATTTGGTACCTGTGAGTGCATTAATATTTGCCTTTCTAAGGTACTGTTGCAAACTAGATATATCAATGCAGGAACAATCTCTTTCTAACATATACCTGGCCTCGAAATATCACATTATCCTTGCTCAAATCCCAAAGATATTATTACATAGAAAAATAGTATTTGCATAAAACAAATATATCCATTGGTATTAATGAATACAACACAGTTGCATAACCATTGAACTGTCACTTCGTTTCATTGGTGTACATGGATGGCAGAGAGCCAATCAAACAATACCCAGTTTTACATGTAACCTGAATTGTTGTGCTCCACCAGATAGCATGGAAAAAATTCTATTATATTACATTGTATTATATCATACATATATTAAACCAATGCATAGCTTTACATCTGTCATAACCTGAACAGTCGTTCTGTCAGATACCAAGGAAAAATACGTATTATTATATTATAAAAGGAAACACAAGGTTGCCATATGGTAGACGGTCCTAACAAAGGTTGGACATCACATTCGGATCTGGCCATATTTTAAAATAGTTCAGATAATGCAAATTACACATTCGAATCTGATGCAAATTACATGGACAAAGAAGGAATATAAAGGATAAGACTATTTAACTTTTGATTTAACTCCAAAAACCGTAGTTTCGATTTCTAATCACTGCCATTGGTGTTCATGCTTTGCAAGTTTGGACAGCATAAACATATTTTGGATGGAGTGATCAGTAAGTTTACGATGGAAATTAAAATAATTTCAAAAACCCTTACAATTTCTTCAATGTTTGAGTCTCGTGCCTGGGTGGGGGTAGGGGAGACTGCAGTCCTTGAAAACCACTTGGTTATTCATCTAATGCTATCCAAATTACAAACGCCTCACCATCATAAACTGACCTTGGCTTTCTTTCACCCTTCCATTCTCCTCCTCAAATTCCTATATGAAACACAATTTGAGTAGGGGAGAAATTTGCAAAATTGTGCATTTCCATTGTGAGACTCATTTATCATAGACGAAACTCAGCTGCAAAACCTCTGGAAATGTCTAAGGATAGCAAAAGTGGAGAATAGAATGTGCAGGAACATGTAATGACTAGTCAAAAAGAGTTAGGAAGCCCAAGAATCCTATGCATACCGTCAGTCTATGTTGCACAGTAAGATTGAGATTCTTACAAGTTGCACTACACACTTTCATAAAGCTTCACAATTTTTTCCAGATATTTAAGATGCCATTAGCAAATGACTTCACACTTCCCCACAAAGTTGATTTTTCTGAATAGACTGCAACACTGTTATCCCTGCTATTAGGGCTGTCCCTGGATATTTGCCGGAATGAAAGCAACTTTAATATCGTATACAATTTTGCATCAAAGAAAATAGACATGAAAATTGAAAAAAAAAAATAGAATAGTATAGTATAAGGAAACAGAGAGAAAAGGCGGGAAAGATTGCGTAAGAACAGATATATGTTATTTGCACATGCACCATTCATGAATGAATGCCTATTTCAGGAAGAATACACATATAAGTTCCAAAACTCAGAAAACAAAACAATCTACAAATGTACAACGAAGATGTACCCACATACATCAGTTTTTATGCGTGCATGATTTTGATCTACCTCAGATGTATTTTGCACATAGAAGTGGCTTGTTTATTTCTTAAATTTTATGACTTCTATTTCATTAACATAAAATGATACTCTCATGTAAACTTTGTTGCACCTTGCTTCTCTACATCATTGCTTAAACTACTATTTAATTTCAAATTTGCTTATCAATGTTTTATGCAGAAACACTAATGAGTGCCCATGGAATATTAGCAGTTCGACTACGTGTATCCTCACCTTACCAAATTATGTATCATTCAGATGTTATTCACTAGTGAACTAGTGCTGGTATTGTTCAAGTGGTAATGGAAATAATAATAATAATAATAATAATAATAATAATAATAATAATAATAATAATAATAATAATAATAATAATAATAATCTATTAGCTATACGTCTAAAAAGATATCAAAGAACTCACATTTTGGACTCATCCAACTCTGAAGGCTTTTGAGATTGCTCTATTTCATGCTTTGAACCATCAACAGCCTCTTTATCTTTTCTCTCATACGCTGTTTTCTCAAATGCTGAATGGTTTTCCATATCAACAAACCTAGAATCATGGCTCTGACCTTCGCTGCAACTGCTTTCAGACTTTTCAATAAAAGGAGCAGAAAATTGGTTCATTTCTTCTTTTAGAGGGTGTCTTTCTAGGGTAACAGAATCAGAAGAACTAGATAGAGCTTCACTATCCTTCAAATGATTTGGCACCTGGAGACTTGGATGGGGAAGCTCTCTAGAAAGGTCTTCCAACTCAGGTTGCTCCTTTCTCTCACAATCTGCTTTCTTAATGCATTTTTCCTCTATTTTTTGATGATTTTCTATATGAACAAAATCATATTGGTTGCCCTGAGCTCTATCATAATCAGTACCATCATTTTGACTAGACAAAGGAGAAAAATGTTCTCTTTCCTCTAGTAGCAGCTGACTTTCAGGTGCAAAAGAACCAGAATAACTAGGGACAGCTTCCTCTGTCTTGATATCATTTGGCATATGGAGACTTGATGGGTAAGGCTCCTTACAACTCGTTTCCAAAAGATTACTTTCAGGTGCAATGCAAGGACTATTCTGTCATTAAAAGGAAGGCAAACTATAAGTAGTACGAGAAAACTGCTTATTTTCTGTATAAAATAAAAGCATATTCAATCAATGCTGTTAAAAATAAAATTAACAAAAGTGAAGATTTAAGGAGCCAGATCAAAAAGGTGAAACTACCGACTAACCCCATGAAAAAGAATGAGATGCAATTTAAGAAGTTTTGCACAATTTATAAGCACAATACATGTTTTGTTGTCAGGTAGAAGATGAAGGTTATGCAGTATGGCAGTGGCTTTAAATCTGAAGCTTTCTAAATTTATGGTCAGTTTAGTAAGAGGTTAGAAATAAGAGTGAAAATTTATTTCAGAATTTTACTACCGTAATTGATCCATGAATTTGTCACCCCCTAAGTTTTTTACCACACCAAATTGACCTTTCACTTTAATTTCAAATTTGGTTTTAAACCTTAATTCTATGCCCTAATCAAGCTAACATTCCCCGGCCGAGTCTAAGACACCCTTGGTGTGGCCGAGAAAACAATGTCGAGCTAACGACGCTCTGATTAGGATAGAACCTACAACGCCTCAATGGAGGTTCAGCCTACAACGCCTCAGTCGAAGCTGAGTAGATAATGGTTGATCCAATGACACCCCAGTTGTGGCTGGTAGACAACATTGAGCTAACGAAAATCCATCTAAGATCAACCCAACAATGACATGGCCAGACCCATTTCATGGACTGGATATCCATTCATGAAAAAATTGTTAATGGTTGGATTGAATTGGATTATTATTAAATGGATCAGATTTTTAATTATTTTTTTTTGGATCAAAATGCACTAATGGGTTTTTTTTTAATCCGATCCATTATAATCCTAAATAAAATTTATCCAATCCATCCAGATTGCAACCCAAATAAAACCAATTCGTTAAAACGGAGTTGAAGTGATTTTGTTTGAATTGGTTGTGGATTGGCTTTGGTAATTTGGATATTTTGCACACCCTTAACAAATTCATAATCTAATCAAGTAGACCTAGGAGCATTGCTTATCTTAACTACTATATTTAATATATTCATAACAACAAAAAATCATTCTTAATGCAACACTTACTGATATAGACATGATTTCTTCTTCTTCAAACAACCTCCTCTCCCCACGGGATGCATGTGCCTCTCTCTTTCCTTCATGATGCTCATATCCAGTGTTCACAGCCTCCTTGTCATTCAAATCTACCAATTCAGAACCATCTTGGATAACGTTGTGTTTTGCAATCTCAATATTACCAGATGAAACACTCCCAGATTTGGTGGTGGGATGTTTACTCTCATCAAATTGTTTTTCCACCAAAATCTCATCCACACTATGTGAAGAATTTGTTTTAGACTTATATACTAATTCCTGAACGATCTTCCGGACAACATAAAAACTGCCACCAACTTGTTTCTGGGCATCTGATATTGTAGGGAACTTCCCAGCATTCTCTGCTCTATACCTACAGAGAGAACGTTATTTCATAATAAGTAATAAGAAACACTTCAACAAGAGAAGTCCAATCATTGAATAGTTAACCAAAATTCGTAAACAATGACAGTGTTTCTAATGTTGGCATTATTTCAAGAATAAAATAAGGGATGTTCTAAGAATATCCTCAAAAAATAATAAAACTAGCACAAAGGTGTGAGATAAGTACATTTATATATATATATACATATACAATATGAACTAAGATAGGACATATGCAGTCATGTGATTCTATTGTCAGCCATAGACAAAAGTTAAGAAGAAAGGATGACTGATCAATAAAAACAAGCGTTTAGATCAAGCATGGGCACAAGAAAAATTAAATATATAAATTTTTTAATTCCTGCTACCCATAATCTTTTATATTACTTCTTATAATTTGTTAATATACAATAAAAATGTAAACTTTTTCGTGTTTTAAACATGAAGCAGGGTTGTTTGCTTTTCAATCCCTTGAACTTGGATGAATGTCTTCTGGTACCTAACAGCAGGCTTCCAATACAGATTTCAATTTGTTGATAATCTGCTGAACACTAGCATATACTAATTAGTAAAAGCGAAAACGTCCCAGACAAAGCTGAACAGACAACATCCCAGGCCGAACCAATGATATCACGGTCCATGTCTTGTGGGCAATGCCAGGATTAAGGTCAAGCTGACTACACTCTCAAGGCAAGACGAAGACTTCCTAGATCGAGTCCGAGCCAGTGACTCATTAGGCCAAGGCTAATAAAAAAAATTATTGACTAAATGATGTTTTAGGATTAACACTATTATCTGATCTTTTAAAACCCAAACAAATACGAATCCATATCCAATTAATTGGATTGAATTTTAAATCCAAAAAATTGGATTTGGTACTTCTTGAACATTTAATGTATTGATTTTTTTGATGATTAAAAAAACTTAAAAAGATAAAAGCAAAGGGAGACAAAATACAATATGTCAAACTATTTTAATTCTAACTACATGTGAAAATAGTCTGAAAAGGTCAGGTATATGTGATGTGAGCATCCCTGAATAATTAAAACACCAATATGGCAGGATCAAACATACTGCAGGAAAGCTTAAAATGTTAAATAAAGCTTCAACTTCAAAAGAAACCAAGAAATACTTGTTCACAAAACACTCCACCATAGCCCTCCTTTCATGTCTTGGAACCCTTTTTTGGCCTTTCTGGGCATCCGGTGCCTCAGAAGGGACAGTAGCAGCATGTGACCATCGATGACACTGGACTTTAATCGGATCGACAGAATAGCATACTTCAAAGGATACTGCTGTCAAACAACACAGGAGTTATATGATCACGTTATTCAACAACAGAATCAATATCTCAGTAGTTGGTAATGCATTACAAGTTACAACTACACTTCCAAAGAAAGGCATTGGAAAACAGTAATCAACACTAACAACTAGAACCTCCAAAACGTCAACAACCAATCACATTGATATGCGTCAAATAACACCAAAGCAAGGAAAGGTAGTAAAATTACAGTAAGCATCAAGAAAAGTGTTCCCACTTCCCCAAAAGGAACAATCAAGAGTTATACAATGGTAGTAACGAGATCATTTGAACCTACAACCTCATGCAAACTTCCCAAACCTCCCACCACTAAGACAGAATCAATCTCACACTTGCAACAATAATAGAGTCCTATTCACTACCTAAGGTCTGCAACATGGATCATACACCAGCATTTGGCAAGCTGAAGCTTAAATGGCTTATTATTTACCATGAGATCTCCCTTGAAAACTTCCACCAAGTATTTTTTTTATTATACCTCTACTCTTATGACAACTTCGCGCCACTAAAAGTCATACAACAGCTTTCTTAGCTATTCCTCTTTCTTTAAAATACTCTACGAACTATTCCTCTAATTTTCAGATCATTATCATTTAACCACCCCAGCTTTTTTTCCAAACAAGACAAACGAAAAAAAAAACATAAACCTTAACATACATGAGAAGAACACGGCAATGTCATAATGCCATTCTAATTCAATTTCTGTTCAGATTAAACTTAGCATGGCACAAAGCCTAAACTCATTAAACAGTGTCTAAAATATTGCCATTGATTAATGAACTCAGTTTCATTTCTGTCAGACCATAAAAAAACTTACTTTTAAAGAACCCAAAAAGCATAATAGTTGTGATTTGAGAAAAAACAACAGAAGAAGGGTTTTAGAACATAGATAGAAATGAAACGGGAGAAGAAAATGAGAGGGAAGAAATAAAGTTACAGTGGTTGGGTTTGGAAGTGATATTGCGATTGGAGCGGAAGGAGAGGCCTCTTGTTGTGGCGATCAGAAGCTTCTTCCTCATCTCATCAACGTGTTGGTGGAGAAAGAGGGTTTAGGGTTTTGCAGGTTGCTTCATTCAAAATCCAAACGCGCAGAAACCGCTGTCACCAAATTCAATTACGGGTGAACCAATGCAAAATTAATTACATTTAATTAATTATGTTAAATGTTCATTAGTTTAATCTCATTTCATTTTTTTTCAAAAATGTTATTACAGTTGAAAGTTATCGAAAATTAGAAATTAAAAATCGTCTTAAAATGCTTTTTAAAATAATTATTATAATAGAAATACTACTGACAAGAGAAATGCTAAGCTAGTACCAAGATTTAAATATTAAAAGAGTTTATTTGCAATTTTAATTATAAAATATCATTATAATATGATTTTATACTGTTCCTATAAGAGGGTTTTCTACTTAAGTTTAGGGAGACTTCCAAATCATTCATGTATAAAAGTGTAGGAATCTATAAACATGTTTTTATGTTTATTTTTTAAAACAGAATATTAAGTTACTTGGATATTTACGTCAAATTCAAGAGATACAATTTTACTATAAATTGAATTAATTAAATATGATTTTTTTTATCAACAATACATAACAAATATTATTAAGTGCTATCAACAATACAATTTTACCATAAATTAAATTCATTAATCTATTTTACTAAGTGTTATTAAACTCTTCTCAATTTCTAAGTTCTATGTCTTTGTTATGAGAAGATACATTAAAGATTCATGTTAATGGATATAACACCAATTTAATTCAGAGTATACAACTAAGAATAAATCTCATTTTACTAAGTTAGCTTTATAACATGAATTAAATATAAACTCACTTCTTAATAATTATTAATATTAAGAATATATAAAATAAATATAATCTTTTATTTAATAAGTGATATAAGTGGGGAGTTGGTATTAGAATTCCTTACGAAGGATTTCATTCCCATTTAGGTCACCTTGAAATTTTCTTTTTGTATGTCACCCACCAACATGTGTATGAGATAATACATAAGATTAATTTTTTATTAGAATAATGTTGAGAGCATCATAAACTTTTGACAAGTATAATAATTTATTAAAGTACAAATTAAAAAAAATCTAAATAAAATTTAATTAGAAACAAATTACAAATTTAACTAGACACAGTTTATAAGTGTACATGGTTATAATATTTTGAAGTTTATAATAAAGTTACATGAGTAGGAATAAAAGATAACATTTTAGAAAAAAAGATTATCAGTGAGTTTAAATGTTGAGAGTGAGTTTTATTTATTTCTCGTTTTTCTGTAATGACGTGATCCCAACTGATTCCTTAACTTCAGAAATTATATTAGAAATTATAGGACTTTGAAAGTTGATAACCAATATTGTTTATGAAATAAAAATCATTGCATAAAAATTGTGAAAAACATGCTAGTTGTAGAAATGTGATTAAAGCTTTAAAAATATTTGATAAAAAATTTCAAAAGATGATTAAAGTTGGACTATACTATAGGAAAGTTGTTTTCAAAATGTTTTAATAAGAAAAGTTTTAACTTCAGAAATTATATTAGAAATTATAGGACTAAGCGTGTATTGGTATAAGCAATAAAAAAACTTATTTATTTTTATATTAATTTACTTCGATTCAATTTAATTTGATATAATAAGGAGACTACTCGAATGTTTTTTTATTGTGGTTTTTAGCTTACATATACATAAAGTTATTATTGTCGCTTCTATCTTTTATAAATATTTTATTACTATCACTCACTCCTACAACAGAGAAAAAAAAATATAGTTTTCAAATATAAGAAAGTTTTTATGAGAGATGATATGAAATATAAATATACATTTCTTAAGAGAATTTTACGAAAATTGAGAATTTATAAATATAGTATATTCTTTATTTTCGTGTACACAGAATTTTATAAGAGTGAAATAAGAAAACAATCTCACTGTATTTTTTTTCTTTTTGTCATTTCACACAATTTTTTCTTTTGCTATTTCACTACACAGAATTTAAACTCGTTAGATGCTTTCATTGTGTTTATAAAAACCTTGGAGACTTGATTAAATTTGCAAAGAAATAAGAGTTTATAAATTTAAAAACCTGTCAACTCTTCACAAATTACAAAATTTGCATATTCTTTTTAATTTTACAAAATATTTAGGATTAACAATATTTTTTCCTATTAAAAACCTAAGAAGTGCCAAAATTAAGTTTTTTTTGTTATGTAAAATTGTGACTTATTGGAGGACTAAAACCACTCCATTACAATACTTGAAATAGAAAATCTAATTTGCGTAGCTAGAAGGAACCAGGAACCAAGATCTCGAATTTGGAGAGAAAAAAAATGTAAAATTAAGTCTTCAAAACAAGCATAAAACATGAGTGAATCCCTTATCTAAAACCATGTATGATGAATGAATTAGTATAAAATTATTCTAATCTAACCACTAATCTCAATGAATATATATAATTATGTTGAAGAATTTTATCTTCTAGAAATGATAAAGACGCAAGAATTGACATCGAACAAAACAAATCTAAACAACAAAACTCAAAGTCTAAAAGGTTCTCTAAGATTAAGAAATTCACTATAAATATTCATATACCATTATTATTCCCAGTAGGTACACCAGAACAAATGTAAAAACAATAAACATGTTTCAATCCATAAAATGATAATCAAATTAATTAATAAATATGAACATGCGCAGCCACTAATCCACGGCGACTAATCAGTGTTTTACTTTATCTTCCACGAAACCTTTTTTTTTTTTTTTTTGCTCAACGGAT
>Ga0209700_103456_pt1 | contig 30189 bp, 13 predicted proteins | sample SiratroredBW_FD_187528 | JGI IMG/M metagenome (GOLD analysis project Ga0209700, IMG submission 187528) | Root nodule microbial communities of legume samples collected from California, USA - Siratro red BW (SPAdes) (version 2) | ecosystem: Host-associated > Plants > Roots > Nodule | place: USA...
TTTTTTTTATTTTATTTTTTTTTTTTGTAATATTTTTATATATATATATATATATATATATATATATATATATATATATATACGTTTAGTATATTTATATTTTTATGATACGTTACATATTATTAGTTTGAATATTTAGATAGATCCGATTCCGCCTGTTTATCTTTGTTTACTTTCATGTTAATTTAAAATTAATATATAATCAACCAAACTTATTTTCACAGTTTTATATAACACAGCAGCGCAATTAATCCAATTTCAAATATATATATATATATATATATATATATATATATATATATATATATATATATATAACATTATTAGTCATTTATCACTATAACTACAAAATATTTTTCCTTTTAATTTGAAAACATTTTCTTAGTCTATACATATTATTTTTAAATATTTTAGTCCTTATAGTATACAAAAAGAGATTAAAATGGTATGTTAAAGATTAAAAAGAGAATGTTTTCAAGTATAGAAGTTAACAAACTTTTTTAACTTAAAAAATCAATTAAGCAATTAAATTTATGTGAAACATTGTTGATCAAATTTCAAATAATATTGATGTACATTTCATCGAGGAAACGTTTCACAGTTAAACTCCAGAGGTCAGAATTATGTACTTTTACTCTAGCATAATTTATAACACAAAAAATTGAGCAAACAACAAGATTCGTTTATGATAAACTGCTTAGTGAAATAAGAGAACAATAAAAAAAATTATGGAAAGTGCATTTTCGTTATGTAAGCTAATCATTTTCTTGACTTCATTGGTATCTTTATTAATAGATGTACTTTTAGTAAGTGTCATAATCTCAGTCTCTCTTTTAGGTGACCTTCCAGGTGATGTCCATGTTAACATGTACCAAATTGAAATTTTTAGAAACCAAATGATAATAAAAGAAATTATAACAGAATTTTTTATTATAACTTTCTAATTTCATTTTCCAGGTTAAAACAAATTTTTAAAATTATGTAACAATTTATAACGTCTCGATTTTGAACGAACTTTTCTCCTGAAATATTCCGAATTATATTTAAAAATATAAAGAAATTTTGAGATTTCGTTATTTTCAAACAACTTTGCATCCAAAAAATTTCAAAACATCCTTGGCGTCGTCAAAAATGACCTAGAATTTCATTTTTTTTCCAAATTAAAGATTGCAAAAAAATGCAAATTATTTATCAGAAATAATGTTTGAAAACTAGTTCTAATAAAAATTAGCAAAATAATTATGAAGATCATGTTTGGTTAATTTTTGTTAGAAAAATTCAGTATTGGAATATTTTTGTTGCAAAATCTAAAAAGGTATACCACTTTCAATGTTGAAAAATACGGAATTAACTTGCCAATGATATTTTTTTCCAATAACATAACTAATATATATATAAAACTTATGAACTTTCAGAGTCAGTCCAACACAATCTGAATAATTTAAATTTTCCGGTTGAATGGGTCTTTCTCTATTGTCTTCACTCTTTGAGCCTTGCGTCGATTTACAAAGTTCTCGCCCACACCACAGCGGGAGTGTACATGTGATGATACTTAGATGTTGAAGTAAGTGTTAGGTTATCATAACTGAGATAAGAATTAAGTTATAAATACCTTATATCTAAGTTATAAATACCTTATACCTTATTTAACCACGTATTTATAAGGTTGTACTTGACTTGAAACTTATATTATGTAACTGCTAGTGGTTGCATGTGGTAGCATGTATACTTTAACTACTGAGAATAAGTTACTGGTATTCCTAAGACATAATACAATTAATTGTTCTTTAAGGATGGTTGTTGGTCTTGGATGACCGGTGGTATGGATGACAAGTGATAGTCCTAATAGTACAATATATTATAATAATAATAATTTGAGATGATTCTTAAAATATTATTTACAATATATATTTTTACATTTAAAATAAAACGAATATGTTAATTATAGAAAACAAGTTTGTTAGTATTATGTTCTGCAGATGTGAGCATGGGAGGCATGCAGTGTTGTTGACTTTCGATTTTTATATTTATTATATTTTGAGAATCACTTAGTTACTCTCCTAATACAAATTGCAATGTCGATTCTTTGATAAGGAGAATATTCAGTATTAAATTAGCACGAAAACTTTATATAATAAGGATCATGTATTAATATTATTTAATGTAAAAAATTAAAGAAATTGTAATTTGATTTGGTATTAGATGATGAGATAGAGGAAAGAGTTGTAGGTATTGATTGGTAGGTTAGGTTCCACTTGCAAGGAATATTGGATGAGTTTTTGATTTGGTCAAAGAGAAGTGTGTTTTTCCACTGCAATCCCACCATCCAAGTCATCATCATGCATGGTTCAACTCTTGCCAAATCAATTAGTAATAAATAATATTTAAAGGATGAAGAAAGAAAAGCCCTTTTGCATACGCAAGTTTAACTGGGTCCATGGATTCCGACCTACCCTTTTAATGATTCCCAAGGGGCATCTTTAGATGACTTGTAGGGATCATTTGAATTCGGCATGCAATTTGGGTTTGCAATATTTATTTAATATGTTACACCAACATGTCATAATCATTCATCACCACCTCTATAATATAGTTAAGGCCTCATTTACCCTCATTAAGATCCATTACACTTAGTCAAGTAAAGATATCTACATTTTACACACCACATAGGATTAAAATGCCAATCAATATAGAGAATTGTACTTTTGAGTACTTATTTCTAAACAATGTTCATTCCTTCATTTCTACCAAACATAAAATGTCTTTGTCATCAGTCTTCCCATTTTCAAAAGATTATTATTATTATTTTTTATTTCAAAGTGTCCATGGGATAATCACCCACATGATTGATTTTCATTTACCTATCATGCCTATACCACAACTTATAAGTTATTTTATTTGAAAGAATAAGTGAATAGTTATTGAACAAGTGAGTAGTTGTTTCTTTCTGTTTTTGATATATACATATTTCCGTCACTTACTTCCCTCTTAATTATATTGTTCTTAGTGGTTATCCTATTTAGTAGCATAGGCAAAACAAAATGTTATGCACAAGTAATAATTTTAATTTTTCATAATAAACAGATGGTGCCATTCCTCTCTCTCTCTACTAACTTTCCATACCCATTTCTTATCCTTTTCTAAACACTTATTTTTAAGTTTTTTTTTTTTCATTTTATGTACTTTTAGTTTTTTCTATTCAAATCATACTCTCCTCCATTCAATATATCATACTCTCTCATTGTTGGTTATTCTAATAACTAAATTTATTAACCATTAATGATTTATTAATCATGTTCTTATAATTTTTTAAAATCTTTATAAATGATATCAACTAACTACTTGTCCTTCCAAAAATTTATATTTTTTCTATTCTTTACTGTTCGAAATGTATTCTCATCAAACCACTCATTATCATCAACTGACCAACATTTTTTTTTTTTTTTTATATATATCTATCGAGCCACTAGATTCATTCTTAACATACCTTCTTTTTTATATTTCTTATTTAGATTTAATAACCTCTTTTCATAACTCCTTTATTTCATATTCTACTTTCCATTTTCACCTACCTAAAAAGTTTAGGTTACGAATCATAGGATTAAAGATAAATCAATTACTATTTGCGGCCGAAACATGATATCATAATATTAGTTTGCTTTTTTTAATCTTTTCGGAATAATTACTTAACTTCATCTAATGATAGTAATTTTCGTACACTTGTATGGATGGTCTCATTCAATTGCTTTGATTTTTAAATACTATTTTTACATTTTAGGTGATTTATGCTTTGTTCCTATCTTTTAAAGTTTTAATCTTATGCTAACTAAGATTCTTAGTGTTCTGTATTTTAAATTTTTTTTAAAGCGATAATAATTAATAATTATTTTAAAATTTTAATCATCATAATATTTTTTTGTTATTTTCAAAAATAAAAGATAAATATTCAAATAGAGATAAAAAAGAATAAGATAAAAAAAAAGACCACCAAAATAAAATCAAAGAACTATGAGCTTCACTCATGATCATTAGCCATCTTGTTATGGGTATCTGTATTGTAACTATTATTATCTCATTTGCAATTTGTCAAATTCCTAATCTCCAAATGTTACGTACTTAAATAAGAATATGATTCACGCTTCATAATTTTTAGTACATTAAATAATTCAATCAACCCTTCATTCCATTTTTGAATGAACATTACACGTTTGTCTATTTTTGTTTCGTTTTTCCTTTATCAGCTATTACTTTCTTTTGTTGCTGGGAAAATTTTACTTATTATCCAAGGTTAAAGATGGTCAAACAAGTCCGAATTATATTCCAGCATGTATCTTTGAAAATCCTATTAAGTAGTTTGTTAAAAGAGATTACGATACACTGTTTTTTTCCTTTTCTAGAGAACTCAGTTAGTTATTGTATTGGAAAAAAACACGATCACAATCAAATGTATTTTTTAAAAATACATTTAGTATATTTGAATAAATTTCGCCTTACATTGACGAAGGATTTGTTACCTTTTTAATTGACTAATCCAAAAGTGATCAATTCCATGTAAATTATATTCTGGACTAGTCATTGATTAAACTAAAAATTATTAGTTCCTTAAAAAATTACTTCGGAATGATCAATATGAAAAGATAAAAAAAGAGGAGAAAGAAGAAACTCTGAGAGTGCAGAAAGCAACTTTCCATTTAGTATTGATGGTGGACTTGAACATTTACATGGACTTTTCTTTCTCCACCTCCTCGATTTTGATCTGCACCTCCATAAATTTAAATATTTGAAATCTATTATTCTGAAAATAAATACATTGACTGTGCTAATTTGGAGTTGGCAAAAACTTCCAGCACCCATCAATGCTGATGCGCACCCGACACAGATTCAAAAATATCAAAATACTCCTACCATTAACTCTCAGAAAATGCATTTAGAACAATTTCCAAAAAAAATTTCGGAATATAAAATTTACATTCTGAAAAATATTTTCTAAAATACATTTTAAAAACTCTTTTTAAAAATATAAATTTTATATTTCGAAAAATAATTTTCAAAAATATATTCTAAAAAGTTATTTTTAAAATATAAAATTTATTTATATTTATTTATTAAAAATATAATAGTCATTTTGATAAGTCTATAGAGATGGAGAGAGTAAATATGAAGGTCCAAGAAGAATGTGTCTTAAATTGGGCTTAATCTCTGGAAGGCCCGTTATTCAAAACTGATGATCCAACCATTGTAGCATTAATTATAGCATTGATTTATTTCTTGACTAAGAAAAAGGACTGTCATTCTTCGTAGTTTCTACAACATATCAACATATTATTCTTTCTTTGGAAATATTAATTATATAATATATATATTTTTGTAAGAATTTAATTATAAAAAGGTTGTTTATTACTTTTCAAATCAATTCGCTGAAAAAAATTCACAAATCAGGTTAAAGCTAATTTTTTTGAGTGAATTTCATTTTAAAAGGGATTGAATTTTAATTTTGGGATATGTCAAACATTCCTCCTAAAAGCTTTTAAAAAATTATTTATAAAACATTTCTATACAGTCTCTCAGTTCTAGTTTTTATCAAAATATTTAAAATGTTCTATCAACTAAAAATATAATCAATTTATAATATATAAACGAAAATAAACTTTACGATAGAAGTTAACTCAAATTTTTATATAACGCATTAATTCATGGACTTCAAATGTTATTTAACATTTAATAAGCTCGCGCATGAGTTTTTTTTTTTTTTTTTTTTTTTTTTTTTACTTTTTTCATCAAATTAAACTTCATCATATTTTTTAATGTAATTTTTTAGTACATTTTTAATAGCTTTTTATTTATATTTTTACTTTATTTAATTTTTAAATACTTTTTATATAGTGCTATTGAAATAAAAAAATATTTATAAATAATTTATTTAAAAAATTATTTGCTTGTTTACTGTTTTTTTTAATAAGCTTAAATAATACTGAAAAGAAGCGAAATGAGTATGATGTTTTTATTATCCCGTGAAAGGGGATACTTTGTTCAACTAATAAAGCCTCTTGTAAATAAATGCAGAAATTTTAGATATGTACATAATCATAAACAGTGGTCTAACACTCTAGAAATTAAAATAAATAAATTTTCACATTTTTAAAATATAAACATAAACTGACATACTAAACATAACCTAATTACCTAGAAGTTTATAAAATCTCACACATAAAAGTGTATAGCTATCTTATAAGCAAATTTGATAAAATAATTATATAGTTAGAGTAAGTGAATAAAAATATAAGTATCAAAATCATAAAAAAAATAATTCCAAATTAAAAGTAAAATGATAATGAACAAGTGAATATAATTATAAATGTTTTATATGTTAAGAATGACTCAATTTCACATCTTTTACAAATAGAATTGGGTATATAAGCGAAAACTTACGGCAATTGCTTCCTGCATCTCCAGATTTACTTCCTGCACCCCCACAGCTAAAACTTACAAATCATTACAATCCAATGATGGGTTAGTATTGTTGATATTTTTTTTTTAATGAAAACTTTTTATATAACTCGTGGATTAAATGGGTTTTAGCTGAGGATTCTACATCATCAAAATTGGTTGAATTCAAAATTTAACATTTATTTTACTTTTATTGATCAAGTATTATTTAGTAGATTGAGCAAATTGTTAATATGAAAATGGAAAAAAAAAAATCTAATTTATTTTGTTGCAACTGCAAGCTAACTCGTATAACCTCCAGATATTTGTGGGACAAATGCAATTTAAAAAAAAAATAAAATAAAGATCTGTTTAAAATGTGAGTAGTTTTGGTAAAACGAATTTATGAGTACATGTTAAAATGGATGAGTTTTTTTTTTTTTTTTTTTTTTTTTTTTTTGTAAAACAAACTTATATGGGTACAGTTTTAAATGGGTGCACTCCTTGACATATAATAATTATTATATATTTCATTTTCATAATAAAAAAATTACTTTTACCTTTGTTTGAACTCTGTTAGTATGTGGTCTTTTGTAGTTACAACAACACGTGTTTATTAAATAGAAGATTAACATTAACATTAATATGCATTTAATTTTGAAAGAAATCTTTTATCTTTTGTTTCTTGTTTTGTAAATTTAAATTGTTAGTGACTTCTTTAAAATTAATTATTAATTTATAATTCTGATAATTATTAAAAATTAAAATATGATCAAATGTTTCAATTATTTAAATAAAATTAACGAAACTATTTTATACTTATTCTTTTTATTTTACTAAAAATAAAATATATAAATAATTATTCTACAGAATAAGAATATCCCATATCTTATTTATGAAAAGTTTATCCACTCCAATAAAGTTATTCTCACTGATTTTTCTTTTCAAAAATCTAATAGTGGGATTAATATAAACTCTTTGGAATAGTGTCCATATAGGAATATATTGGAACCATGTTTCAAGTTAAGAGTCGTATAACTTGGAAATATCGTCAAAATATAAAGGGTGCTTGACTTATCTAACCATGTTTGAGGCTAGGGGCTATTTACTCTAGTATCAACCTTAAATAGCGATAGAAGACATACAGAAAATCAACCAATACCATTCACAGTAATAACTAGAGATATAAATTTATCCTAAAGTTTTATTTAAAACAATTACTAATAAAAACCATTAGTTTTTAGAAAATTGATGGTTAGGATTAAAAACAACACTCTTTGAACTACTGCAAGACTAACTTATTTACTCAACTCTCTTTTTAGTTCTATCTTTTTAAGCTAATTGATCTATCAAATGAACAAATAGTTAAATATTTTTTAACACATTATATGTATTTATTCCTCCATTCAATTATTTTGTTATAAATCATTAAATAGTTGAAAAAGTCATATTGGAAATTATTTTTGTTATATGTTTACGTGCAGGTTGAGCATTGACTTGGGCCAATTAAGTATGGTTAAATTTTTTAACTTATTTGAATGACTTAAAACCTTATCTAATCAATCTATCAAGATGGGTAAAGTGATACTAACAAAATCATAAAAACAGTAAGAAAAAAAAATATATCAAAATCCTCCTTCAACCAAAAGTGGAGTCTCCACTGTTCACACAGGTGTGATGGAGCAGAAAGGAGATATTTTGAAGGGTTTTTGAGAGGGTTAAAGAAAGTACAAAGAAGAGCAGGTAAGGTCCCCAGCCACACTAATACCACAATTAACCACTCCACCAAACAGACCAAAAAGAGCCCAAATTTCACTGTCCTTCAAGTCATTCACCACTCATTGGATGCCTCCAATTCAGTTTTGAAGCTCACATTGAATTGTGGGGATCAAAATGAAGTGGTTAACCTTCTTCAAACTAATACCCACCCAGTTGAAATTACAAGAACCAAAATAAAATACTAGAAAAATGATGGAATGCAACATTAACCCAAAAAAGTCTTGAGTTTTATGGTAAAAAGAGCTACTCGAGAGAAGTCTAAAGTCAACCCTTTTCTAACATCCCTGCACGATCACATGTATTTTCAAAGACCCTTTTGATCATAACTAACACCAATATTAAAATGCATTTCTTTTGGGATACATTGTAAATTTCTTCTTCCTTGATGTGTGCCGTGCCGTCACAACCACTACCCATCAATATACAATTTTTTTTGTCTTCTATCAATCGCATAATATTTAAGCATCTCGTTATCGATGTATCTAGTATGTCGCTTTAGGACAATTGATTAAATTGGCGCGTGTTTCATCAAAACCTAACTCTATAATTGGAACCACTTAATACAAATTAAAGTGGTTCTCGTTGGATCAATCATGGCGCAAATTCCAAATTAAAAACTTGAATATATATAGATCAATGAAGTATACATTTATAATAATATTCATCGCACACATGTACAGAAAAAGATAACAATGATGATATTAGTTTATGAAGAGAGGAAAATATGTATATATAACACTTTTTTTTTACTAGAACTAGACAAATTCTCCTTTATGAATACATAAAATTAAATTATATGACGGGGAAGAATAAAAAGAAAAAAAAAAAAAAAAAAAAAGAGGAAAAAAAAAAAAAAAAAAAAAAAAAAAAACAAAAGTATGTGAACCTCGTTAATGGTGCAATGGGTTTGGACCGGTTGGAACGAGGCGTTTGTCGACACCGTAACGAGGATCAATCTCGGTTGGGTTTGGGTCCGGCATGTGAGTCCGGTGGCGGTGATGGCGTTGATGGTGGCGGTGGTGGTGGTGAGGGAGAAATGGGGTGAAGTCAAATCCCGGAGCGGTTGCTAAGATTTTTCTTGGAGAGACAGAGAAGTGGAGTTGGTTATGAGAGTTGGAATTGATATGACAGCAGGCATGGAAGAGTAGGGAAAAGAGGAAGAGCCAAAGAATGAAGCTTAGAAGGTGTGGGAGTCTGATGATGAGGGCCATGATGGGGATCGGAATGATTGCATGGAGAGAGAGAGAGGGAAGGAAATATTGAGAGAAAGAGTTTTGAAGGTTTGACAGCTTGAAGATGGTAAGCATGCATAAGAAATGCTGCTAGGGAAGCTTGACATGGGGAGTGTTTGCTTCCATTATAGACTATAGCTTATTATTTTTTATATAAAAGCTGTGTGAGAGAGAGAGAGAGAGGAAGAGGGGTTGAGTTAATTTGGAAGGTCCAGTAGATGCGGAGAGGGGGCAGAATTGTCGACCATTCTTCTTCCAATGAAGCTTCCTTTGCGTTCAAGGAACAAAGAGTCATTAAGACCACATTGTCAAACCTTCTATTATATATTGACACTACCACCACACCACCCGGATCACTTTCTCACTAGCCTAGCCCTCTTAGCTACGGGTATGAATATAGTTAAATATTTATATATGTGAAATCAGATATAAGTGCCAACATTTCTCCAACCAAATGCCAAAGTGGAAGGATGAGCAACTCATTATTTTATTTACTACATATAATATATGGTGCCAAAATTTCAATTGTTTTATTACTAAAACACGAGCATTTTTTAAGTGTTGTTATCAGCGATTATGAAGCTTCATGACTTCTCATAAAAAGCTGAAATATAATCGCTTGTGGCCTAAATAGATAGAGACGGAATGAGTTGGGGGACGTCTTGAAAAGGTACTTTGCCTAGTAAAATTTGGTGGGTTCTTAAAGTCTTAAAACCATCAAATCCAGCTTTCTAACACTCATGTATGAAAAACAGCGACACCTCAATTAAGTACTTTTGTGTGCAAGAGAAGTGGAGCACTCGAAAATGGTAAGAAGGTAAAATGGAAACACAACATTATAAATGCAAGATGAATTCATTTAATTCGATGTATCTTCCTTCCTGTTTTCCCGGGTTAAATATCTATTCTGAAGATATTCTTCGTCTGAACGTAGGCAATGGCAACATGATGTATAGAAACCGGCAGAAAAAGAGAGTTGTGAGATTATTTTGACTAAGATTTTTGTTTTATAGGTATTGACCGACAATTGATTTAAAATATAGAAAATAAACTTATACCAACATTTGAATTCCCTCTTTTATTTCCTACTTTTAACCATATATATGATTATAAAATATAATTGGTATTTGACCTTTAGCTCAGCTTCAGCATAAACGAGCTGGCATTAAATATTCGCATACGTTTCACCGAAATTTAAATATAATCATAACAATCATGTAAACAATATTATGCCAATTCACACTTCTGTACTCTACATTATATATATACATATACGTTGGAACACGCTAAAGTTGCATAGGAGAGCTGAAAACACTTGCTTCAATTAGACTCTTTCGCCCGTCCTCTTTCAAATATATTGTTTGTTTTGATTTAAGCTGACAAATGAATTGATAAAATATGTTACCATATATTTTTTCTGATGGACTTGGGCATGTGGATGTGGGTCTTAAAACTTTTCTAGTTTTCTCTGACTTTTTAGTTAAGGAACCGTGTTATCACCAAATATTACATATATATTTTGACCTCCATACTTTACAGTCCGCAGATAAATGCACGAAAATTTGCAACTTGATTCTTTTATTAAATCAAGGGAATACAAGATTGTAGCAATCAAAATAGTTGCGAGGTAGGGTAACCCAAAATATAAGACATCAGAAAAAAAGAATCCGGGTTAAATGCATTATTTTTCTCGTAAAAGGATCACAGAAATTAAAAATCACAGTCACGTACAAATTATTTTCAGTGATTTTTAAATAAGATGAGTATTTTAAAAGAAATATTATAAAAATTAAAAATACCTAATAATAAATTAGTATATCGACAAGGCAACGAAGACACTGGCTATCTCTCATTACACCTTTTGTACATTTTGGGCAAATAGACAAGTTGGATGTGTTTGGAAAAATGAGGGCTCCGTCGGGAATGGCTAGAGGAGATATAATTCAGGGCTCACCATTTTCCTCAATGGTGTGAGCAACAACAGCACAGGTAACACTCTGGAATGGTCCGTTACTCATAAATCTAAGTATCCATTGGCAAATAGTAATGTGATCACAATGAAATAAAGTTGGAGACACTATTTTTGGACGGCTATAGCATGAAAAGTTTCCAAGTAGTATTTTTCCTCCAATATATGATTAATAACTAAAAAGTCAACTTCGCACCTCATCTGAAGCCACGGACGCATAACCACAATAAGATGCACAAGCAAGACTATGTGAGCAGTTAATTCCGGTCTTGTAAATAATTTTCCATTACACACACTACTGGCCAGATAATTTTTCTTCAACCTTCCTCCCAGTCAACATCATCGTCGTCGTCATCTGCTGGAACTTTCTCAGCTTCAACATTTAAATCACCGACCTTATAACCTCCATTTCCATTGCCTGTTAAATATGAAACCCAGTGCATAAATCAGTGGACACAAATAACATCATAAATCAAAAGAAAAAAAAATAAAAAAGGTAACTGCTAAAAAGGAAATTTCAGAAGGGGACCCAGTCAATATTAATACCAAGAAAAGGTTTATTAAATTTTAATACTTCTCGTGTGGGTCAAATCTGGAAGGGAGGCCTTCAGATCAATAACAAACAAACTACGACTCAATCGCTCCGTCAAGCACATCTTAATGTCTAGTCCTCAGATAACGTTTACTATTATAATTAATAGGCTTAATATACTAATCTGTCCCACTATTATTCGATTGGTCTCTATTTTGTTCCACCTTTTTAAAAGTTCTCAATTAAGTCTCTCCTTTTAAAACATATTAATGTGGTCCTTCCACATAAATTTGAGGATTGTGCCCTTAAGTGGGTGGCAATTTAGCTGATGGTGTGTCACGAGAGTTACCAGCAGATGATAGCTTCTCTCTTTGATCCCTTTCCTCCGGCGACACAACCCCACTCCAAGAATGAAATAAGAAGGAAAAGGTGGAACAAAGGGAAAAGCTAAACTCGTGAGGTTGGGTTTGCTTCGCCCGTAGTAGAGGGGTGCAAAGGGAGAAGTTGTCGTCAGTTGCCAGCTCGTTTGGCACATAATCAACCAAATTGCCATATTGCCACCCACTCAATAGCGTTACGCTCAAATTGATAAAAGGCACCACATTGATCCGCTTGAAAAAAAAAAAAAAAAAACCTAATTGAAAACTTTAAAAAAAGTAGGACGAAATTGAAACTAATCCATCAATAGTGGGACAAATTAGTGTACGAAGCCTAATTAATTTCATAGGTAAAATATACCTGCCTATATCGACCCCACATTAGTAAAACTTTCCAGATTGAATGCTGAGCAGTAAAAAGCTAATAAACACTTGTCTTACCTCTTCCTTCTACCATTACAGTTGAACATCAACCACAGCAATTGTCTTGCCATTCTACTATTCTCCAATTTCCGTCAGATGAAAAGTTTACGTCTACCCTATTTATACCAGTTATTAGGAGAGTAAATATCTTTTAATTAGTTAGTAATAGTTTGTTACTTGTTATGTATAGTTGGTATAAATAGAACCACCATGTATATCTTTTGTCAATCTCTGATAAAATGGCATATTTTCATGGAAGCCAAATCCTATTCTTTGAACTCTATGATGTTTGGCCTAGTCAACTAAGGTCTGATTTGCCTCTCATTACCAATACTGATGCTATGCTACCCAATGCCACTGTTGCAACTGGCAGTTTCGTACTAAACACCACCAGGCCCCCAAGTGGAACTTGCCACCAACATAGTAATAGTCCCAACAGGAAAAAATAATTCATGCATCAAGATTCTTGAAAAGTTTATACGCCGGGCACCCCATAACTTCCATCAATCAAATAGCATATAATCAATCCGATGGAAACAGAATAATGGATCTCATTAATGGGCCTGCGTCTGCAGACGCACAGGACCATGGTCCAAAATATCCTATTTCGAGTGTTTATTCCAGGAGTTGTAGTCAAATGGCGGTTATGCTTTGTAGTGAACAAAGGGCTGGTGCTGGGTCTAATATCTCCAGCTAGTAACATCTCTCTTATAATCCTTTCTCTCTCATTTTTTTGCCAGTGAAGCTATTGGTAAGGGCGCTCTTAGGAGGTACCCCTTGGCTCTTAGGAAGAGTCATCAAAAGTGCTTCAAACCATGCCAGTAGTTTTTCTGTTTCACTTGGCACGGTAATTATAACTTGACTGCCACAACAAACCCCTTGCATCTTGCGCTGAATGCCTGAGTAAGATCTTCCAAGCAGCTTCAGTTTTAAAAAATGAAGGATGTCCTCTCAATTTTTTTCTGATCCTTATCCTTCCGCACTTAATAGTTAAATATTTGAGTTGGCCTCACCATCCCCCAAACCAACCAACCTATATATATCCCTTGAACTATGCTAAAGGAGAAGAGAAATTAAGACAGTTAAATATTAATGAGTCATTACTTGAGGTGTTAGATATAAATAGGGGTAGAAGGACAACATGGAAAAGTGTTAGAATCCATGTAGTTAATATTTCCTTGTACAATTTTAATTACATAATTAGTACATTTAATTACATTCCATGATTAGGATGATTAATAGGCTCACAATTTTATATTTATTGTACAGGATCATTGATCCTAAATTGTAGGGATAGATTATATCTATCATAAATTAGGATATTAAAGTCTTTGTATTATATTTAAGAGCAATTGCTTCTCTATGAATAATATCATAAATGTTTTTTCTGACATGGTATCAGCACTCTAAAATCCTTGGGAACCTGTGTAATCTCATGTGCAGCGTACATTGCTGCAAAACCACAACCCATTCTTTCTTCCGTTGTATTCATCTGCGCAGCCTGCATTGCTGCAACACCACAACCCTTCCTTTCTTCCACTGTATTCCTTCTAGACCTGCATTGCCATACTTCAAACCACAAAAAGGTCTGATACTCAGACAACTCGACCCACCACAAAGTTCAACAGAGAGGAGATTCTAAAATTAAGGGGGTTGCTGGACACATTAAAAAGATTTGCAGACTCAGGTAATTGCTCCTTAGCATTCGCAGGCAACATTCCTTACTCCTGTGCACTCAATGCCTTAAATTCCTCTAAAGAAGGTGTTTAGATAGTTGATTAAGGCGCCAGAGACCACATGACTCAATCATCTATTGGGTTTATATCTTATAGACCCTATCCAAGCAACAAAAAATTGCACTTGTAGATGGAACTTTCATTATTATAGTTGCTGAAAAAGGAGATATCATGATAAACCAGAATCTAATTTTGAAGGATGTTTTGCATGTGCCCAAATTATCTTCCAATTTTGTTCACAAGCTTACACTGAATTTACATAGTTTGGTGTTTTTTTAATCCCACAACCTGCCAATTTCAGCATCAGGGAACGGGGAAGGTGATTGCACTTGCTAAGGAAGACAATGGGCTCTAACGGGTAAGGTGATTGGACTTGCCAAGGAAGACAATAGGCTCTATCTTATAGAAAAGACGATAATAGGATGCGTAACACTTAAGAGTCAATTTCCTTTGTCTTTGATGTCAAAAACAACTCTCTCAAATAAATAAAAAATCTGGTTATACCACCTTCATTTAGGTCATCCATTATTCAGTACCCTAGAAATTATGTTTCCTAATTTATTTCAAAAAGTTGACAAAAAAATATTTCATTGTGATACTCGTGAATTTGCAAAGTACAAGTGTGTTGACTTTCCCTCTAGTAATAAAAGAATGATCGTTCCCTTTGCATCATTACATAGTTATGTGTGGGGACCCTTTGGTATTCCTAACCTACTTGGGGCTTGTTGGTTTCTCATATTCATTGATCACACTCAAGTGTCATGTGTATTTCTCTTGAAACAAAAAAAAGTATAGTGAGCCAAGTTTTCAAAAACTTCATCCAAATGATTAAAATTTAAAAACCAGTTTGAGATAAGATAACCATTAAAAGTGTCCATTCAGATAATGCCAAAGATTTTTTCAACCAAACATTATCCTCCTTCAATGAACAAGGGATAATTCATGAATCTTCTTGTTTGAACATCCCACAACAAAATGGTGGCAGAACAAAAAATTGGGCATCTCATAAATGTACTCGAGTCTCTCTTCTCCATAAAAACGTACCAAAACAGTATCGGGGAGAAGCTACCTTACTAGTACTTATTTGGTCAATCGTCTACCCTCCAAAATAGTAAACAGTTTTAGAGCCATAACCTTAGGGATTCGTGAAATACTATACTTAGAGATAATTTTAGAAAAGGTTGATTAGAAGAAGCTTATGAGAATGTAGTGTGATAGCAAGTCAGCAATAAATATTGCGCAAAACCCAGTACAACATGATAGAACTAAGCATGTTGAAGTAGACAAAATACTTCGTAAAGGAGAAACTGGATAATGGGACAATATGAGACAATATGTAAACCATTTGTATCCTGTGGAAATCAACTTGCAGATGTATAGATAAAAAAGGCCAGTAGTGCTACATTTCAGTCTATTATTGGCAAGTTGGAAATGGATGACATCCACTAATCAACTTAAGGGAGAGCGTTGGGATCCTTTGATTTATGTTGCGGTTAATATTTCCTATTAAAGTTTTAATTACATAATTAGGAGATTTAATTACATTCCATAATTAGGAGGATTAATAGGCTGACAATATATTTCTATTTACCTTACAGGATCATTGATCCAGAATTGTAGGGATAGATTATATCCATCGTAAATTAGGATATTCAGTTATTAAGTCTTTGTATTTATTTAAGAGCAATTGCTCCTGTATGAATAATATCAAAAACTGCTTTTCTGACAAAAGGATTAATTTTGTGGATTGAGCATTAGCTCTTTGTGAAGGGGAAACCCTTGGAGGAGATAGTGCTCTCCTATTTCTTATTTTCACTCTATTCAATAAAAATATTTCTTTTCTTTCTCTTTTCAATTCTTGGTTCCTAGCGAACTACTTTAGTTCCTCCAAGTTCTACTTTATGTCTATTCCTTGCAGGTCTGATAGTAGATCCTTGCAAAATCCTTTATTCCTCACCAAAAAATGGCTAAGTGGAACTGGATTCAGCCAGCCACTACCTTCTTTATTACAAGATGATTGGGAACTCCAAGACATCCCCAAAGAAATTTTAGCTGTCAGGACAAATCAGCAGGGAATCAAGGAAGCCTTGGTGCAATAGCAGCAACTACCAGCATGTGAAGATTCCTGGTAAACAGAGCTCAATTGCAAAATTCCAAATCTCCAACCTTGAGATCATGTTGTTGTTGAAGGGGGCAGAGATGATACATTTTTAGTAAAGGAGAGGACATCATGTTTCAAATGTTTGATTGGGCCTGAACCTAGTCCTACTTGGATGATATATACTAAAAAGAGATTAGCCCTGTTAGTTTGTTTTACCAAATCACATTTTATATGAAGTTGGGTATCCCAACATTCATTCCATGTAAATGTCACCTTTGTGGCACCTAATAATCTTAAAACCACAATCATAATAAAGTTCTAGGTGTGAATCCAGGGTGATGATCATATGTGTTAAGAATATAATTTAAATAAAGACAACAAATCCAAGCAATAATATAAATTATAATCAAACTCATAAGTATGACATGAATTTCAAGAGTTACTGTTTAAAGTTTTATGCCTTGCCTTTTATATTTTTTAGGAGATTGGGAGACAGTATTAAACACAAAATTCCAAAACATTAGGGATTTGAACTTGAGGATCCAAATTTTAGTCACATCACATTAAAAGACTACAATGTTACCAGCAATAGGAGCTTCCTCCCACTCAGTACCATCATCATCATCTTCCTCACGTTTGGATTTCTTGCCAACCTGACGATTGGAAGTACTGCTAGAAGGATTGGCTGCAGCAAGTGTATTTGACAATTGTTTTTTTGCAGCTTCTTCCATTTCATGTTGTTGTTTAAGTAAAGCAGCATAGTAAGTCTTAATATACTCATCCTATAAAAATAAAAAATAGGAGGAAATAGAAAATTTAGAGAACAAAAATTTCTTGTCTTATTTTATGAACCTATGGGTGGAAGGGAAAAGGAAGACAAACAGAAAGGGACAAAAAGTTCATCTTATTTTATGAACCTGTATATTTTTATTATGGTCATGCCCAATTTTTGACTTCTTGTCATCTGTGTCCTGTGCTGCAGTGGAAGTTGAAGTCCCATCCAACTTTGTTTCCTCCTTCACCTCCCCACGTTGTTCCTTTGTAAGATTCATACCTGATGTAATCATCCAGGGAGGCAAAACCTTTAAAGTCGTCCTGTCAGTTTCAGACTTAAAGCCCTCTCCTTTGCCTTCAGTATTATTGAAGTCAACTACAACCTGTCACATTCATCGATAGACTATTAAGTCCTTAAAACTATTTAAGGAATATATTCTCATTGCAAAAATTGAAAAGCATCAAAGAAGATTCGTTATAATATAACTTGAGAGCAAGCTGGGCCATATTCATTCACATGTAACTTGTTTCAAGATTAAGAGAAAGGATAAACAATTTTAACAGAAAATAAAATAAGAGGAGAAAGGAAAACAGGCATGAAACCAAGACAATTTAGCAAGTTGGCAAGTACATTCATGATAAACATGGACATACAAACTCATGTTACCACCACGAACAGAGAAAGATCCTATTTGCATAACAAATTTTAAAATTACCCAAATCGCAAACTACCTGGAAAGGAGCATAATGGGTAAACGAGCAGCACTCTTAATACTTGTAGTGAATATTCAAGTACTTTTATGTATTCATCAACTCCTTAATGACTAGGAAGTTGTCCTTAAAAATCCGGAACTTTCCCCCAATATCTTTGGACAGTGGTTCAATAATAACAAATGATGATGCTATGGTTCTAGTCTTCTATACCAAAAACAACTAATAATTTGTTTTCACATTGCCCTATGAGCAGATCAATATCATTTAAGTTATTTGGTGATTTTGGTGACCACTGTGTGTCCCCTTTACTTGGATCAACTTCTTTTTAACTTTAAATGTTTTAGCAGGACTAAATATAATGTAGTTCATTGGTGGTGCGTTATCTTCTTTGGTGTCTATTTGGTTTACACAAAATGCTTATACTTAAAAAATCATCTCAGGCCTCAGATCTGAATTATAAATAACTATTACTATCTTAATTACTATCTCATAGAAACCTGAGGCGAAATTATGAGGAAGGCTCAGATGAGTATCAACTATAGGGCTTGGGTCATAGCAAGCAACCTATATGGAAAGTATACCGTAGAAGGAGGTAAGGACAACAAGGGAATTTTCTGTCAGAGATTTAGTGACGTGGCTGAGTTAGTTAGAGAGAACATTATGAGAAAAGGGTACAGAAGGAGGGGGGAAAGCACTAGCTTACAAAACTGAGAGTAGCATCTCAGAGGAGCCTTAAGCTCAGGTAGGAGAATTGTATTCTGGCTCATTTCTGATATTTCCTGGTTTACTATTTTCTATCTTTCTTCTCCCTGGTATCTTTCACTATCCCATTTCCCAATTAGTTGTAGTTCACTGCACAACTTAGAATCTAATTACACCTTTTGTGAACTGTACTCTATTTATTGTCTCTCTGTATGTATAGCATTTAACAGATTATGTAACTGTGTATTGTGCACTCAAGAATATTTACCCCAAGACCACTCTTCTCTGTTCTCAACTTCAACTATATTGTTTGGCCTCCCAAAGGTGCTTGGCAAATTGATTTTTTAAGGCGGGTAGCAGGAAGAGATGCAATGACAATGAAATGCTTTATTTGTTAGTATATTACTGTCCAAACAAGCTTATATGTCTTCTCTTTGTTTCTTCTTGGAGAGTCTTTAACTCCTTGCAAGTTAACTACTATCCTTTTCCATTGTATTCTCTCTTTCTTCCATCTAATAATATTATTTATTATTTTAACACTGCTCCGATGACCTTTAATGTACAATACGAAGAGGATGAATGTCAAAAGTAACAAGTAGGGATCCAATAATTTTCTTTTTCTTTGGGGTGTGGGGGGAGGAGTACCATGGTTGCCCTGTCGCTCCACGTGCAAGAAATAGAACACCCTTAAACAGGAGAATGTTACCTTAGTGTCTCCACGGTATGGCATTGGCACTCCATTATATCCTAGCTGCGACATTTTAGAATCTCCAGCATTGATATCTCCACTAGCTGCGCGGACGGCAGCACTAGCTCGAGCTTCCCATGCTTGAAGACTTCCAAATTCTGGAACAGGCAAGTCTTTTACCCGACTGAGTTGATCCATTAAAGGCTTGAGGTGTGCCTGCACATGCACAGGAAGTACAACAGTCATCACAATATTAAGTTGTGGACAAGTAACAACAAAAAGAATGGCCATATTGAGTAAATTCTAACAATACATCACAAAATTCAAATGCGATTAAGTATCAGTAGGCAATGTTCTATCATTCATAAACTGGCCCGAGTTTTGCACCTCTGGAGAATACTTACCCAACAAAAGATGCCCAATATATAAGAGCCCGACATATGATAGTGAATCAAAACAAGTAAAGTAGTTGACCTACTAAAGATTCGCATGTCAAGTTTAGTTCAAGGTTATCAACTTCTCTTTGTCTATTTCTAAACTAAAGTGGGTCATTTAATATTGTTGAAAATCTCACATTGACTAATGGTCAAATTATAAGTGACTGCAAATATCATCTTCGAAACTAGTTTTGTAAGATTAAGTTAGACTTAAATCTCACTTTATAAGATGGTATCAAACACCCAGGTGCTCATTGATGTTTGGCCACCAAAGTGCTACATTCAAGCTTGAACTGGCAGAAAATTCATTGTTTTGATCATTTCCCAAGTCCTAATTGGGGCTTGGAGTGGAATGATATAGAAGAATGGAAAACAGGCACTCTACCTTCTGCTTCTCTTATTTGAAAATTGATGTAGTCGGCAACTTCCCCATGCCTGGCTACAATCAGTTTTTTGTCTTCATCTCAAGCAGTGATCATCATTTCACAGGTTGTAAGGTGTAAACACATGAAACCTAACAGGCATCTACACATGGGAGGAGGTTTTTCTTTTTTACTTTTCATAATGTTGGCTTCTAGTTGAATTTAGCAGTTTCCAGCTCCAAAATGATACTTTACGATTTAGTGTAAGGTTTTAGTAAAATTAGTTTCAAACATTCATTAGATTTGGGCTCGTGCTTTTGCTCTTTAGAACACATGGAAGGTAGGTTTACAAGGTTTATATATGTTGAGAATCCCATCAACTAGATGTATAGCTAAATTATTCTATATAAGGGGATGTAAATCTAACCTTACATGCCAATTTTGTGAGACTAAGCTAGGTTTAAAGTCCATTTTCTAAGAATATAGTTTAAATTTTTTGGCTTAAATTTCAATTTGTAAAATAACAAATAAATAAATAAATAAAAATAGTTAAGTCTTTTATGTACCCTAAAATCAATTAGTAAAGATTAACCTAACAAGCGAATGATAGTTCCTATGCCTGAAATGAATCTTTAAGTTGGAATCACATTACATAGCTTATTTTAACAATAAGATAAAGAATCAGAGAGATAGTTTAATGATACATGCAAACAGGAAACAAACCCTATAATCATCATCCTTAAGGAAAATATGACTTGGCATATTCTAAAATTTCTTACATAATAACCATGAAGCACAACAGCACAATCATTTATTGTTATAAACTAAATTTGCTAATTCTTTAAAAAAAACAGTGATAACAAACTAAACACCATCAACAATAACAAAACTAAATAAAATGATCCATCACATGACACCACAAATATAAATAAACAGCATAGTAAAATCAGATAAGAACCTCCATCTTCTGAAGCATGTCCTTTAACTTTTCACGTCGTCGTCTTCTTGCGTTGTCATCCCCATCTCCCCCATCTTGAGCAGCTATCTTATCAATTTCAACCTCTAGTTTTCCATCACAACTTTCACAGTGGAAGTCTTCATCTTCAAACGATACTAACCGCAAAGCATCCAAAGCATTGTATCTAACGTAATTCATATACCCAAGTATTATGGAATAGAAATGCATCAATACAAAATAAATATGACAATATGATTTTGATATTACAATGAATTATTGAAACCTTTTTCCGCAGTTTGGACATATATATTCCTGAAGTGTATTTTTGTTCTCTAACTCATCTTTCAGCTTATGCTTCATGCGGTGTAGTCTGTACCTAATCACATCATAAATCTGCAATGGAATTTAACATAAGACTTTCTACATATGGAAGGGGCATATACATTTGTAATGTTTCTAATGAATTGTCAATAAAAAAGGTAAAATAGCATTGTTTTTCCCTTCTCCCTGCAAATAAACACCCAAATATCCTTCCCAAACCACAATTATGGAAGAATGAGAGTGTGGAGATGGACCTGTGCATAATCTAGACAACAGTAAGAGTGTGTATGCAGCTTGACCTTTTCTTCTCCCTCCTTTGCTGCCTGATGACCATCAGCTGTAGCAGCTACAGCAGCACTATAAATTTTTGCACCTTTTGCTGTCTGAGGTCAAATCAGAAAAGATGTACTTGAAATCAAATCTAACAATAAAAAATAATTAAAACAAAATCTATAAAACACACATCAACAGATGAGACTTATAAACCAGAAACATAAATAACTAGTTATGCAAAATTTAAACTTGACATAATAGATGGAAGAAACTTTACATGATAGAGGAAATAATATGAAATGTGTCCAAAAGAGGGAATGTTCTAAAATAATAGTCTTAAAAGAGGTTACCTACTCTTCATTCATCATGATTTAGAAAAAATAAAATAAAGTTCAGAAAGTAATCTTCTACAAGTTATCTAGTTATTTTCTAAGCATTTTTCACTCTGGTTTAGCTTGATAGCTTTTGGCTAGAATTTTCAGTTTTCTGTTATCACTAATTACCTATAATTTCACTGTGATCATTGTAACAGTTGTGTATCTCTAGTATAGGCACAGTTTTTGTATTCAGAAATAGATATTCACAGTTTACAATATTCTCCCATTTATTTGCACTAAGTTCAGTCAACAAAAGCCTCTATAGTTCCAACACTAACCCGTCTTATGTTGTCTTCGTCTTTGCTGTACTTTCCTTCTCTAGCGTCAACAGATTGAGTCAATTTATATAGTCTTCCCTCCTATCTTGTGAATACACACATTCCACCACATTCTCACCAAAGAAGATCACAGCAATGGTGCATTGAAAGCTAAGTATCTAGCCTGGGTGTGACAAGATCAGTTGCCCCTCCTGTGGCTTCAATCTACCCTAACGAGTAGAATTCTCACTAAAGTTATTGGTAGTGTTGAATCTCAGGGAACTCTAAGGAACATTTGTTTCACGGAATCGCTTTGCATTCCCAGAAATTTGAAAGTAAGAATATTTCTTCTCACGTTTGTTAAAAGCCTATCAAAAAAATATTCATAGGTATCTTTTATTCCAAGAAAAGTTATATTACCATGTCTATACAGTTTTTATCATCATGCTGAGGAGGTGAGCAAGTTACATGACCATGGAAATGCGGGAAATTATTTTCTGAACCCAATATAACCTTTTTCATTTTAATTATTTAAAATTTACAAGTTATTCCAAGGAATATCAAAAGTTAACCAAGCATATTTATTAGAAATCCCACATTGATTAGAGATATGGCTAAATTACTACAAAAGTTTACTCTGAATTAGTTTCCCGTCAATTTGACACATGCTCAAAATCTAACACTTCTCATTCAATTTCTTTGAATTCAGGTTCCTTTGTCAAAACAATATTAATTGTTTTAACATTTATTTCGACAAGAATTTAATGTAGGCAAGGATCTTGGCAGCTGATCCAAAATACTATGTTTAACATTCGTTGATACATACTCCATATTTATATGGCAGTACTTACTCAAACACAAGGCTAATATTTTTCCGTTTTTAAACAGTTCAGAAAATGGTTGAACTTCAATTTAGCTATACCTTCAATTTTGTCCTTTAACTAATTCCTTCATGATTAAAGTTTTTGTAGATTAATACGCCAATGCCCCCATATACATCATCAAAATGCAGAAGTTTAATTGCTAGAATCGACAGATAATGGAATAGGGATTTCAGACTCACTCTCCCTCAAGCTTTCCTTCCCTTAAAATTCTGGGATCATATGTTTGTTGCTTCTGTTTATCTTGTAAGGAATTCATAGAAACAGAAAGAAAACGGAAAGTGAAATTTTATTAAACTGTAAAAATGAATTGATTACTCCAACAGAGCTATTGAGCTCAGTTATTTATACAGAGGAACAGGTTGGCCTACAAGCTATACCTAAGCCCAAGGAACTCCGGCTGTCATAACAGAATGACAACTAGCTAACCCAACAAACACCATCTGTCATAATGACAGTTGGCTAATAACTCTGACTAATTGCTGACTCAGCAAACATATAGAAGTATACTCTATTATCTTGAAAATAGGCTTCCTATATTTTCTCTTAAGTTTGAAGTTCCATATCAAGCAATGTTCAAGTAGTCACCAGGTTACAGCTTTCAGTATGTCTGATTGCTCTTGTTTTCCCTTCTTACGTCCATACAATAAACACAAATCAGATTTCAAATCCAATAGGGCCTATTCGTTGAATAATCCAGTGCTCATAAATGCCATAATTCTCTTTCTCATGATGATAAATTATTCATATCCAAAGATGTGGTGTTTAATGAATTGTTTTCCCTATAAAGATCTGTTCTCTATACTTTACTCTCTTCTCCACCGCACTCTCTGCCTGCATCACCAATACCTCTAGTTTCCCTATAAGTCACCATCCCCTCTTAGCTCTTCCCCCTCTACCTTCCTCTTCAGAGTCTTCACAGCCATTCAAATTCAAAGTCTATTTCCGCCTCCTTACAAACATCCTCTGATGTCTTCTCCACCAAATTCTTGTCCTGTCAATACTCACCCCATGCAGACCAGATCCAATTCTATTCTTGTAATGCCTAGACTCAACCTCACTTGACTCCTTGCTCATGCAGAACCAAAGAATGTCAAACAGGCGATAAAGGATGAGACTTGGCTTGCTGCATGCAAGCTGAGTTCACTACTCTGAAGCAAAATAACACCTGCACACTAGCCCTTTTCCTCCCTATAGGGATATCTTGAATTCTGAAAAGGTGGAGGAAAATCTTAAGTTTGCCGCTATCCCTCCCCCTGGCACCTGGCACCTGGCACGTAAATGACACTGTTTTGAAGGCTCGATGGAATTTCGAAAATCTTCACTTGTGCTGCAACAACTGCTATTTTGGGCACGAAATGCATTACTATTCAAACTTTGTAGTGGTCCAAGGCCACTTTGCCGCATTAGCACAGTATTGAAAAATGATAACTATGGCGTTTTCTCACATAAACAGCATGACTAAACCTTAAAAGTTTGTTGCATCTTACTGGATATTAAGAAAATACCATATTATTATCAAATGAAATATATCGTTTTATTTCTCTCATTTATTGAACTATGCTGCAGTTTTCAACTTTTATGAAAAACACTCCTAAATAATCTGTCAAATTGCTATGTCAAGGGATGGATTAAAACACCTGTCCTCAGTATGTGTCTCCTTCCTTCTCCCTCCAATGATTTTTTGCTATGTCAATTAATATGCCACATGAGCGTTAAATGGAATTAACAGTTTTAATTGACGTGGCAAAAATTATTGGAGGAACAGGAATGGAGAAAAAAAAATGGAAAGGTGATTTTAATTGGTCAAGGGACATGACTTAACACCATTCATCAAATGAGTCTCTTAAGTCCATTCAAAAAAGAAATACTGAGCTATTTGTGTTCTCACAATCAAAATATGAATCAGACAAAAGAAGTATCCACTTCAGTGGCTAATGCATGGGCAGGAACAAATAGTTACCTCTCTCCTATGATCACGAGTAATGATCTTTTCTTCTTCAAAGAACCGCAGAGTTCGACGAAGTTGTTTCGTATGCAGCTTGAGGTCCTTTGCCAAGTCTTCTTCTCTAACCCATTGCCGTCTGAAACGAATATTAATAAAGAGTACGGTCAAAGACCAACTTAAATAAATAACGGACCTGCGTTTTTCCTACTACACATATAGTCAAGTTCAACCCATATCATTTAAGCCATTTCATTCCTTTTTTTCATTCTATTTTCTCAGCTTTCTCGTTCTCTCTATTGCTTTGCACTTCAGAGCTCAAATAACTTCATTCTCTTCTGATTTTCTTTCCTTCGTAATTGCATGCAAGTACTATGAAGCATAGATACTCACAGATACTGACAGATACAACACAGACACAGATACATAGACGTATATAATCTTCAAAATATAAGACACGAGAACACGGATTTATACATATATAGTCTAAATATTTTTTATTATCTATGTAATAAGTTTATAAGATTTTAAAAAATTATTATATTAATCCCTTTTAAAACTGTGTTGAAATCGTGTTAGAATTGTCATATATCTAAAAAAAGAATGTCTTTTGAATTTTGAATTAGACATTTCACTATTTATGTCGTCGGCGTGTCAGCGTGTTAGTGTCGGATACGTCCCGCACACGGACCTATAAGTCACTTAAAAGTACTCCGAGCTTCATAGCACACAGGTATTAGTTCCATGGTTTTAAATTGCAGTAACCAACCCAACATTGAGCTTCTTAAAGCCATGCAAAATAGCATTGCAGCAGCAATAACAGCATTTGTCCACAACTACACACAATTTAACCACTCAACAAACTAAATTCAAAACCATGTCTTCCACTTTCAACAGAGTAACACAACAGAGGCATGTCTTCAGAAATGTATAAACCTCGAGAGCGCGTAAAGAACAAGAAGAAAACTCGAACCTCGTGAGCGCGTCAAGAACCACTACAGCAATTCCCCTGTTATCACTCCTTCCTGTTTTGGGCTGATTATCTCCTTTGCTCGTAAGATCATCGTAGAAAGCCCTAGCCGCTAGTTTAACCAGCCTACGAAGATTCATTCAACGCATTAAAACAAAATCAGCATAATCATAAACATAATTTCATGCATTCAACGCCTCTTATTCTTCTTCGCTTATACTTTTATTTGACTAAACTTAAACCGCAATTTCGATGCACTTGAAGTAGAGAGAGAGGAAGTGTTACTTGTTATAGGGTTCAATCATCGATTCGACGTGGCTAGGGTTTTTAGCTCGGTCGTTAGGGTTCTAGAGGACACCGTGGGTGAAGTTAGTTGACTGGAGTGAGACGAGCTCTGGATATCTCTGCTCCCAACATTTCAGTAATAGCTAAAAGAAAATATTTGGACTTTGTCAGGGGTATTTATAGAGAGATGAACCGAACCAGGCGGTTCCATTAAAAAGTAGTTAAATAACCTCTTTTCAATATAAACTAAAACTAATTAATAATAGAATAGGATTTTGCAATTGTCTTAGTGTACTTTAAAATTTTAACTCTTTTTATCTTTATATTTATTAATTATTTGTTTAGTTTGTGTTATTTAAAAAAATTATCTATAAAGATTAAAAATATGTTTATTATATAATTATAGCAATTAATAAAAAATAGTTTATAGATATTTTATTATATGATTTTACTTTTTATTTTAATAAAAATTATAAAATATTTGTATCATATAATTATAACATTATAAAAATTAATAAAATATTATTCTTGTATCTATGTTTATGTACCAATTTTTTTATAACTTAAAAGTAAATGTTTTTAGTATTTTAAATTATTTTTATTACAATATTTTTTTAATTATATTATTGTTTTTATTATCGTAAGAAAGTGGACATGTGTTAATAATAATAAAAAAGAATATTATTTTAATTGGTGTATTTTTTTTTCTTTTAATTGTTCTTATTCTAGCATTTTTTTATAACTGTTAATCTAAATAAAAGATAATTTAGTTATTAATATTAAAAAATGATAATAATTAAATATGATTATAAAAAATGACAATGTATATGGATAATAGCTTTTAAAAAATAAATTAGACCTTTTAATTAAATTTTTTTAGTATATATATTTATACAATTTTCAGATTATAAATGAATTACTTTTTATATTTCATGATTTTATTTTGAGTTTAAAATTTAATGCATACGGTACAACTCTCTCTGCTTGTATTTTAATTTTTACAATTTTGAATTTTTATTGAAAAATATTTTTATAATACTTTTGAACTAAAAAAAAAGAAATGATATTATCCAACATTAAAAATAACCATGAATATGCGCAGGGAAAATCTATAATGGATATTATTCTTTAGAACTTGATTTCTTAGAACTATAAAATTAAAGTTATTTTTTAAAATAAAAAATAAAGCTGGTACAGCGTATTTAAATTTATTTTTCAAAAAGATTAAATTTATATCCGTTAATATTTTACTGTGAAATTTTATTTGAACTGTATTTTAAAATTATTTTTATTTTGATTTATATTTAAAGAATTACTTTAAATAATTTTATCTAAAATAAAAAATAGATATTCACCAGCATCCATAGATACCTATGGATATAAAAAAGAATCACAAGTATTTTTTTTATATCCGTCCCAGTCTCTTACCATCCCTATCCAACACTCCATGTTAAAAAAATATATATTTTTTAAAATAATATTAAAATAAAAATAACATTAAATTATAACTTATTGAAATGTAAATTGTGAATATACACTCTGTTGATTATACATATATTTTCATTAATAATAGTAACATTTAAATTAATTGATGATATTGTAGAAAAGTAATTAAGGGAGTGGTTATCAAATGGACTGCTTCTTCGTGCACCTCCATATGGTTTTAAAATCCCAAAAATAGGTATAAGTAAATGACGGAATTGACCCTAACATATACATCAAAAGTGATAGTTTCACCTTTATTGTCCGAGAACTTGCCCTGCTTCAATGCATTTTGACCCACTTCCCTCAATGCTATTTTTGTCTTGCTTAATCAAATGTGGATCACTCTCTTTATGAAGTAATGGTTTGAGCTCCAAATTGTTGGCTCTCTCTTTCAAGAAAATTGGAGAAGTCTCCATTTCTTTGTTGCAAGATTCTATCTCAATTTGCTATTGTTGCTTCATGACAGCTAATTTTTCAAAAATGTGGCTACAATAGCTATTTTTGAATCTTTTCATCAAAGATGTGGAAAATGATTTGCAATCTGAATCGGGGTTATCTTGGCACCAATTATAGAACCAAAGCATTGTCATGCCATCCATGTTCATGAATACACTGTAACTTATCAAATTAATGAATATCTTGTACATCACAGAAATTTTCAGCCCTTGCAATCCAACCTATTTTTGTGCCTATAAATACTGACAGCTTACTTTTAATATATACTGCATCAGATGAATAGTCTTGTTTTGAGTTAATTTTTTTTTCAATTACTTACGATTTGTCCAATCCGTAAATATTGAAATTTTTTCAATTACTTACAGTTAAACCGTAAAGTGAAGTTTCTTCTACGGTTTGTACAAACCGTAAAGTTAAGTTTATTCTATTGTTTATATAGATCGTAAAGCATTAAAACTTATGATTTGTATAATCCGTAAAGTTTTCTCATACACCTGGACTTTTACGTATTTTAAATTACTTATGGTTTATACAATTCGTAATAGTCTAAATATCTACAAATTGAACTTACGGACTAGAGAAGCCGTAAGTGTACAACTCTTATGATTTCTCCAATCCGTAAAAAACATAAAAATCGAATAACACATACTTTGACGACGAAACTTGTTCACCCACCACCGACGATCGCCGACAACAACTTTGATCTACCCCTCCAACACCGACGTTAGATTCTGCCACCACTGGTTTTGCGTTACTTTCCACCAACGATTTTTCAATATTCATAACTTCTCCGCTTCTCTCAACGACAACCACATTTTGTAATAGCAGGATCAATTCCGTCATTTATTTATGTCTATTTTTAGAATTTTAAAATTTTATGGAGGTCCAAGAAGAACATATGGAGGTGCATGAAGACGCAGTCTATCAAATGATTGGTGCATCTCAATTGCCTTACATTGCTTCTTTCTTCCTACATCCCATGATTCCACGTGCACTCATGAAATCTGAAGAAAGTCAATAATGCCCTTAAGGAAAAACATGAAAAATAATTTTTGTTATTTTTCTTCTCTGTTCTAGTGTACTCCTTCATTGAAACCTTTGTGTTTTTTAATTTTCAATGTTATAATAATTCAGACAATTCAAAATGATAATTATTTTTTTTAGATAATGTCATTTGGAACTTTCACACTTTTAACTATAATTTCTAAACACATTATTCAGATATATTTTGATAATAAAATCATAAAAGAATTAAAATCAATATTGAAATTATTTTTAACATTCAAAATGGTTTTCAGACTACATTATAAAATAGTTACTCTCATAACATACACACCACCATCAATAAAAACTCTAACAATACTTTTAATCAACCTTGTTACATGTCGCTATTAATCATCACCAATAAAAAAAAGAATGAGAAGATCTTAACAACTTCAAGTATTATAATCTATTTTAATAAATAGAAAATAAGTGAAAAGATTGTAAGAGTAAAAAAAATTCCTTTTAAGACTTTTATTTATATAAAAATGTCCATATTATATAAAATAAATAACAAATATAAGAGTAAATTGATATAGCTAAGTCAAAACTATTATAAACTAATATAATCATATTTATTATAATCTACACTTTTAACTCTCGTCAAGACAAACAGCAGTTAATATATATATATATATATATATGTATATATATATATATATATATATATATATATATATATATATAT
>Ga0209700_103457_pt1 | contig 30184 bp, 11 predicted proteins | sample SiratroredBW_FD_187528 | JGI IMG/M metagenome (GOLD analysis project Ga0209700, IMG submission 187528) | Root nodule microbial communities of legume samples collected from California, USA - Siratro red BW (SPAdes) (version 2) | ecosystem: Host-associated > Plants > Roots > Nodule | place: USA...
ACAAACATCAAAATGCATTTTAAAAAGTGACTTTGACCATATAGCTGGCTACCTGACGAAATTCCAGCTGCTGCACCAGCTGCAACAAGTGCTATCTTCCTTTCTCTGTTGTGTTCCATCATTAGTGAGAATCCGTTGGCACATGACTTCCCAATATCAACACTAGGACCTTCAGGCCCCAATGAACAGCCAGTACCTAAAGTAACTGCAGCCTGAATAGCCTTTATTGTTGGAAAGATTCCTGCAAGAAAATCAAAACCTTGTGTTTGAGTGCCAGTGGATTGCTTTATTTGATCCAGTATTTCCAGTAAACCACACATCATTCCGACAATGACTCCTCCAGTGACAGGTATTAAAAGGATTCGATGCCATGTATCAGCCAATCTCTGAATACGAAGCCAGGCAGCACCCTCAATTGGAGTACCAGCCCATACCCATTCATGTATTATATGCACCTAGATTACCACATTTCAGTATAAGTCAGATAAATCATCTTCCTAACACGTTTGGTAAAGATCGTTAGTAAAATTAGAATATGTATAACCAGATAGCCCAAAACCAAATGATTCTGGTGTTTGGCCTATGATAGAAATAGACAAAAGACAGGTATCAAAGATGGCTTGGCAACCATGACAACATAGTTTATAAATGCCCAAATTCTAGCAAGACAGCATTATGAATATAAAAGTATACAACTACAAGCAAGCCTTTTCTCAGTAGATGGGGTTGACTACATGGATCAAATGATATCATAATGTTTGATTGTAATTGTTTCTCCTAAAAGTTTTTGTAGTCTCCATCTTCCTCTTCCTCTAAACACTAGGGTACCTCCATCTGATCTACTCTCCTTACCACCGCTTGTATAAGAGTAGGTCCTCTCCACACATGCCGAAACCAACTAAAGCAATCTTAATAATTAAATTAATAAACAAAAGAAAGCAGCTACAAGAGGACTTATAGATGACATAGCTGCCAACAAGAATAACAGAAAAAGAGAATTTGTGATCATTTCAGTCAATGAGATTTATGCAGAGTAGATCAAACTCACCAAAGCTCTAGCATATCATATTTATTCTTGGATTTTGCATGCAGATCAGAATGTCTGGCCCGAGAAAATATATATTGCATAGAAGCTAGCCAATGAAGAGGCAGACCAACAAAGCACATGAGAGGAAATTCCCACAAGGATAAAAGCTAACAAAAATCCACAAAAGCAAAAAGATGCATACACCGTGGATGCCACTCTGGTTGGGCGAAGTGTTCAGACATGCTTTATACACCAGACCAGATAACTACAGAATATTTTATGCTTTAACAACAGCAATAACCATCAAGCCTTTTACCAATGAAAGGAGTTGGGAACACAAATCGAATGACACCATTCAATCATAAATCATATCTACGTACAAACTATAGACCTCTAAATCCTTCCTAATGGTTTGACCTGGTACTGGTATATGTTTCTTGTAAGTACCCTGATCATCACGTTTTACATTATAATTAGAAGACTTCCTTTAAATAGAATCCATTATGCACAAAATCTCAACGTTGTTATGGCAGCAACACCACAGCAAAATGGCAAGGTGGAGATTTTGCCAACCACCACAAGCAAGTTTGAGAAGGGAGGCCCACTATGGCGGCACCATAGGCCACAGTGGCATGTTTATATGGCGGAATTGTAGCCTTCCACCATTCACCCTTATAACACTGCTAAGTGCTATGGTGAATTTTGGCAGGCAATACACAACAGGGTTATGGAGAAAACTCAATAACTAGCCCGATTTCTCGGCAGATAATTTGGCACAACGTCATGGTTTTTGGACTCTCTACGACCATAATTGCATCCACATTTGTCTACAAAGTCAAGTATCCCAGTTAAACTACAACTTAAAACCTTGGTAACTATTCATTTGACTATGTCTACCATCATGTGATCTATTAGTGAAAAACAACTGAGTGATCAAGACAAAAAGATAGAAAATTTGGCATACCCCTTTATTGAAAAAGGCAACAAAGAGACCAGTTGTGAGTCCAATGAGGCAACCAATGAGTAGCAACGCCCATTCAGGAGGAGCACTGTCGCCAAGCACCTCAACAGAAGAATCGAGATCCACATCGTGGTGATGCCGATTCTGTTCCCTTCTATCTCTATCCCTATCCCTATCTCTATCTTCTTCTTTCTCCATGCGCTTGAAACTCTGTCGGTGACCCGACAACCTTAACAAATCCCTCAAACCTTTGTTGTTGTTGCTGTTGTTGCCGCCGCCGCCATTGACGACGGCCAATTCCGACCCTCGAGCTTCCACGTCATCCTCCGACGGCCCCAGAAGACGGCGCTGATCGCTCTCCGACATCGAAACACTTCCTCGGATTTTACTCCACACCCATCAACCAAAGGCTCGCGCTTTCGAAAACCCACTTCTCAAATCTCGTGGATTTCGAAACCCATTTGGATGGAACCAAGTTGAAGAAATGGATCTGGCGGAATCACTGTTGCATTTGGCGCATAAATTGGAAAAAGCGTTACGCACGTTTCCAATCACTTTGTTTTACCATCCAATCAAAATCCAAAACAGTGTTTGCGTCTTCTTTACTTCTCACAACACAACCTTCTCTGCCTCGTCTTCTTCTCTTCCCAGAAAGCGCGTTTTCATCAACAATGAAAACAACGTGCACTCTCTTTTTTTTTCATAATTTCTAATTTCTGTTGTTACAGAATTTAATTATTCCATTATTTTATTATAATAATTACATTTTAATAGACTCTCACAGTACATAGTTTTTGACATTTTTTACTAAATATTGAAAAAAATCAAATACAATCAAACTTAACTTTAATTCCATAAATCATTTTAATGATCTCTTTGCTACATATAGAAAGAAGTGAAGATGATAACAGCTTATTTTAAGAATAATTCTGAAAGAAAACAAACTATTAGATATTTAAAATAATAACTGTAAAATAAGCAATTAATATTTTTTAAATTATGTTAAAACAATTTTATATCTTATAGTATATTAGCAATATCTAAAATCAAGTTTTTTTAAGTCATAAATTTTTACTAGTGTAGTAGTGTATGGTAAGGATACTGAAATTTGTCATATAGACTGAATTTTACTAATTAATAATTAATAAATATATTATTTTGATATATATATATATATATATATATATATATATATATATATATATATATATATATATATATATATATATATATAAGCTAATTGATATATTTTTAATGATTAATTAAATTTAGTTAAAATGCACTTGATAAATTATTAAGTGATCAAAACATTATCTACTTTTTTTATTTAAAATGGAACTTAATCAATAATTTGAGAATTTTCTGTATGCTTAGGGTGATTATAAACTATCTATACTGTAAGTATATTAATTTTTCTAAAAATATTAATTAATCGATAGTGTAAATTTATTAATACTTGAAAATGCATAACAACTAAATTGAATAATTGAGAAACAATTAGAATGTTGAATTAACTATTTCTGAAAGAACTATTAACCTTACAGATCAATATTTGTGATTTTAAAAATAAATTATTGTTGACATGTCTCATTATAACTAAGCAACTTTTATTATTTAATTAATTATTTACTATATTGGTTGCAGCAACAATAATAATTTACTAGATTAATTCTATGACAAACTTGATTGTTGTATCATTTTAATTAGGTTAATATATTATTTATTAATTACACTATTTAATCAATCACTTTTTATAAATTTTATTAACTTTCAAAAACAAAAAAACGTTATTTTAAGAAAAAATTCAAAAGTATTATATCACAATTTTTATACCTAATTCACTTATCAATATATGTTTGACCATGTTGTTTTGAAAAAAAAAAAACACTTCACAATATTTTGATGATAAAGATTGAAAATAAAAATATAGATATTTTTTTATTAAAGATGAAGATATTATAGATTTAAAAATATAATAATCAATGATAACTTTTTTTTTAATTGATCGAAGATTAAATTGTTTTTCGATGAAGTTTAAAAAAGAATAATCAATTATTTGTTGTTTGATCAATTAAAACATAAAGTTGGAAAACTTTATATTCATATATATTGATAAATTAAAATGTGTCTTAGTTGATTGAATCAAATAATAAAAAAATAATAATAGTTTTATCTATTTATCAAATTATCCTTAAAATAAATTGATATATTTTTTTTTCCTACGATGACAACACACTCTCACTTTAAATATGGAATGAAAGATATCTAACATATCACACCATGTTATATATATTTCAAAGCAAACTCTTAAGTTCAAAATTGTATGATTAGCAATTATAGATACAACTTCAAAATTATTAATTATGAAAACATAACATATATCTCATACTCAACCACATTCCTGAAATATTAATACATCACCTATAATATACATTTGTAACAAATTCATATTGACTAAAATAGAAGAAAAGACATAAGTCACCAATCAAATACTCACAAACATCAATGCTTCAATTTTCCAACATCCTTAATATTATTCAATATCTTAAAAAAGTTTACAAACATGATAGAGTTTGTGATCGAAAAATAAAATGAACTAGCCGAAGAAATATTTATAGTCGAAAATGATCATCAACATTATATTCATAAACAAATTGATTAAGATTTTTAAAATAGTTTTTAAGTTGTTGCCTAAAAACATGTTTCTCCTGTGATACTAAAATCTTCATTAAAATCCATATTTTTCACTTACAATAAACAAATCCAAGGTAAAAGACACACATAATAGGATAAAATGCATTGTTTTGTTTCTTATTCTAAACTCAATCATTTCATTTATTACATAATTTCTACAACAATAGGAGACAGATCTTTACTTCTTCACCCATACTCATTAACCACTTAAATAGTGTTGTCATAATTTGATGCTTTTGAATACTTATCAACTTCTTGTTAACTTTTTTAATTACATTGTCTTACATGCACGTTTCAAATGTATTTGCAAAATAGTCACATAAAAATTATACTATAATTCATTTACCAACTTATATATGTGTAACCAATACATATCTTACCGTTCCAAAAAGTCCATCAATCGATATCAACGTAATTTAATCATTCTGTTAAAACAAATTATACAAAGTCAAGCAAATGGTAGCCATTGTTCACATAATAATGTTTCAAACTCCCCATGGCCAAAGATTACACTATGTTCAAACATATGGATAACAAAGTTTCAAAATATGATTAATAAAACTTTGTTGTAACATTACTAGAAACATATTTCCACTACAATGGTAAGTATAGGAATGGAATGATGGCAACAACCAAAAGTCACTTTGTAAAAAGATGAAACAATTACATTTTTACATAGAATAACCCATTATTGATAATCATTAATTTCAATCCATTTGTTGGTTTATAAAGCAAAAGTTATAATCAACTAATGATATGGGAAGCTAATTAGGTCTCAGTTATATGAAACAATAAACATGCACAATATACTTTTACAATGCCTAACAAAGCACAACAAATATCCACATGGACTAGGATTATAATAATTTAACATTATCTGAACATGAATAACTAACTTTGAAAACATATTTAACCATTTTTTTTTCAAACCTTAATATAAGCCTAGTCTAACGTTGACCATTTATGGGTTATGCAGACCATTGACTTTGGAGTTTATGTTCTAATAAAGTCATAATTGTCTCACTAATTATGGGTTATTATACCATTTCATAAAAGAAAAAGGCATTTGAAGCCAAAAAAACATAAAATAATAACATTTTAGAATGATTGATCCTATATAATAACTATTAAAAAGGAACTTGCATTGATGCCAACTACACAATCAATTCTATGTTTTTTCATCAATAGGATAATATAAGAAATTATTGTATGGTTAATTTATTGTTTAACCAACTAGAATGTTAAATTAACCATCTCTAGAAGAATAGTTAACCATACAAACCAACATTAATGACTTTGAAGATAAACTTATAACATGAAACTCTCATATATCATTTGTCCAATAAGTAGGATCGTATAAACCAGTAAGGAAATTATTATTCATATGTGTCATTGGATGAATAGAAATACAAGAGATCATGTAACCAATTGCCAACATGATGTGATCTGAAAAATATAAAAAAAATAATAATTTTCCTTTTATTTTTTTATGTTTAGTTTGGACCTAGGGAATGAATGAGTTTGTCTCTTCCTCTTTCACTATGATTATATAAAGACACTTATTGTACTCATTTTGGCAGATTTGGAACGAATAAAAGTTTTTGGAAAAAAAATCTTGGATGTGTCATATCTCAAGAGATGTTTCTCCTTTGCTTATTCTAAAGTGGCGCTTCATAGTTTATCTCTTGATGGCGCATCAAAGTTCATCAAAGGAAGGTTTAGAGTTTCTCTCTTGGGGTTTCTTATCTTGTGAGCTAGGTCACAAGTGGCGATTCACCATCTTGCTTATCTCATGGATTTGAGTGGCGTAAGGTTCTTCCCAATTCCTAGCATTGATTCTTATCTTGTGGGCTAAGTCACGAGTGATGAATCACCATCTTGCTTATGTCACGGATTTGGGTGGTGCAAGGTGTTGTTCTAATTTCTAGTATTTTCTTTACTTCTTGCATTTTCTTCGACTGTTCTAGTTTTCGAGTTTTTCGCAAACTGTTGAAGATCACGTTCATCCAATAATTCATCCAAAAGCTCTTCTTTGAAGCTTGCGTTGAACGATACTACAACCTAAGTATTTCTTCCATTAACGTGGATGTTCCGACTTCTGTTTTGCACATTCGACTTCTTAGGGATTCTGCATCAGTTGATACTAAACCACTTTTATCACTTAATTAACCATTTATTGATATGTTCTTTTAGTTAATGTACATAGCTAACATTTAAGGTGTGTTAACATGTTATTTATCAATTACACGATTCAATTAATCACTTTTTACAAACATTATTAACTTTCAAAAGCATAAACTGTCATTTTAAGGAAGAACATTCAAAACTATTACCCCACATGTCCTATTAACCCAATTTACTTACACAATTATGCTTCATCATATATGACACAACAATCGCTTTTCTAAACATGACAACAAATACATACATGCTCAAAAAATTTGTTCAATCAATCATAAACATGATTAACTTGGTTAGCCATTTATATTCAACATAATAATACATGACCAATTTCATATTAAATACCACAAACATGATCAAAATATGTTCGTTTATGGAAAAAAAAAATTATAATTTGCCTAACCTATAAAAAAATTCAATCAATTTTCGACAAACAATAATAAGAAACAACTTAATAATGATACACTTACAAGTACTCATTTATAAGCATCAAATTTTATTGAAGATTTTTCAAAAACATCTTCTCATCAGGTTAAGAACTTACAATCTTTATGAAAACTTGAATATAAGTTTAGATTAAAAAAAATCTAAATTTAAGTTTACAAATATTACAACTAGAAAACCTACCTTTGCACTAAAAACATTCAACTCCATTGAAAACGCCACAACCAAATTTCACAAATACACAAGGGATGTATGTATTGATTGTTGGACACCACATCTTAATTTGAAGTATAAATGAGACACCCTTTTATCTCTCTATTAACGATTTTTCCCTTTTATATTTTTTGTTGCCACTATTGACACCACTATTGTTTTACTCTTTACCCACTTTTTATTTTTTCCTTCGTCTTCCCCTTATATCATATCATTGTTAGTTCACTAAAAGTTTTTTTACCCACAAAGTAAGAGAAACTCTCACTTTATTTCCAATGTTGTTACTCTTATTCTACTTACATGTTTTTCGCTCTCACATCTTGGACAACTCTGCTCTTATATTGTATTTGACAAAAAATAAACCAACACAAAAATGCCAACTCAAGTCTCACTTAAAGGATAATAAAAAAATTGTCACAAGAGTATCTTTGCAAAAGCCTGGTATAAGTGTATCATCATTTATATAAAAGTTGTCTGTGAATATAGTGATGATGGATAAATGTTATCCAATAATTCCTATAAAATCATTAAGAAATAACATTAATAACATTTTATAAAAAAGTATTTATGTGATTATTTGGATATTTGAATTGTTATCATTGATTGCATATAACTTAAACTTTAATGATTTCAATTAAATATATAAATTAAATTTTCAGGTTACTATAACTTTTTTTTTTATAAGCTTTGATATTCTTTTATTAAAATCAATGATTAATACTTTGAAAACTTAATGGGTGGGTTGACTCCAATATGTATGTATCAAGAGATCAAACTAATGTTAATATATTTAAGGGACAAAATTATTTATTAACTATACCTTGACAATTTGTGTTTTTTTTTAGAAGTTATCCTTAAACAAGAGTATAATTAAGGGAATAAGAAGTGCATTTGAAAATTTAAGCTTCCACTATCATGATTTGAGTTTATATTTAAATTAAGGTTTTTAATGTCATGATTTGGTCATGAAAATTATATGATTTAAGACATCGTAATAATAAAAACATCATAAGATAAGAATATAATAAGTTTGGATCTTATCTATTTGAGGAAATTATGATATGAATGATATGATATTTATGAGTTGATAGTGTCAATAATGATGACAACAATGTTGATGGTGATGACTATTAGGGTAATAAAATTTAAGTCTAACTCAACTTCATAAGGGTGACATAACATACTTAAATCTTGACTACATTGATTTTTAATAACTTTTATATCATATTAAACAAGTTTAACCTTAACACATTCTTATAAAATAATAAGATGATGATTGTTTCACTTATATACTATAAAATATTATTGTTTCTAGTTGATGTAAGATCTCTCCAATACCTGGTAATAATGATATAATAACTCCAAATAATTTCACTATAATAAACTTTGAATAACTCTGATACTTAGTATGGTGAAATTTAAACAAAACTCAACTTCACAAAATTAACTTAATAAGATGAGATTTGTCTCTATTCATATATTATGATTTAACTTTATTTTTTCAGGTTATGTGAAATCTTCAATAATGACTATGGTGAGAATAATAACAAAAATGATAAGATTAGAAAAAATGACAATAACAATAATAATGATAACCATAATGTAATAATAATAAAATTGACAATAATAAAAGTTAAAAATTATGATTATTATGACTATAAAGAAATCGATAATAATAATAATAAAATAAATAACTAAATGAGAAATTGAGAAAACCAAATCTATCATTTAACTCTCTCTTCAAAATTATAAATACAAATTCCTAACAACAAGCTAAAAACTCAATAAAAAAAATATTTTTTAATACACCAAAGAAATAATTACATCAAGACAAGATAAAATACCTACATTAAATTTTTAATAAATTGAATCAATTTTCACACTTCAATTTGTAGAAAAGTACCAGAATAACAAGATTTCCTTATCATAATAACAGGAACGTGAGATAAACCAAAACGAACTGATTTTAGAGGTAAAGAAGTAAAGGTGAAACTAAAATTTTACAAAAATAAAAATATATTTAACTCTTTTGCGATTAGGGAGAGATGAGAAAGTTGTTTGTTCATAAAGCATTTTGATATTTGAAAGCAAAAAGACGCAGAAGAAATGAGTGATTGGTAGGTATATATAGGCATCACGTAACAGCGAATAGCGAATTAATGTTGGAAGCATGAAATAGAGTTAGGGCAGTGTTTAGCGTTTCACAAACAAAGGAAGAAAAGGGAAATTGGAACAGAATCAGCACTCATCATACCTTCCTTTTCGTCTTCTGCAAAATCAAAATCAAAATCAGAATCTGCGTTTTCTGTTACCACTTTACAACAACCCTCAAACCTAACTCCTTGATTTGTTGTATGGCTCAGAGATTGAAGATTGTGAGGGGAATAATTTGAATTCGCTTGATCTGATCGCGTCGAGAGAATAAAGGCCACTATGCAGGCTCGGCAACGCAGTCCGCGAGGGTTTTACGCGTCGGAGTACCGGCAGCGGGAGGGGGGGATGGGGAGAGGACGGAGAGGGGATATTTTCGTCGAGGCGGGGCGGCTCGCGGCGGAGTATTTGGTTTCGCAGGGGCTGCTGCCGCCCAACGCGTTACCGACGAAGTGGCAGAACCAGAAGGCTCCCGTGGAGGGTGGCGGGCGGCAGTCGGCGCTGGCGAGGCTCGGGAGCGTGGATGGGAGGAGGAAATTGGGGTTTGATGAGTTTGGGCAGAAGGGGAGGAGGAGAGGGAGCTTCAGCAGGAGCAATGGGATGGATTGGGGGAGGGAGTATAGGAGGAATGGATCTTGGTCTGGTCGTGTAGCTAATGATGTTAGGGATGGTGAGGATGATGATTATGAAGGTGGTGGGTTTAGTGTTAGACACCAAGATGAGGAGGACCAGCAACAGTTCCAGCATCAGCACCAGCATCAGCATCAGCATCAACACCAGAATAGTAGTGAGGATGCTTTGGTAAAGTCAAATTCGAGTGAATTTTTGCCCAGAAGTGAGGATGGTGGTGATTTGAATGATAAGGATAGGGAGAAGGAGAGGGTGAGTGCTGAATTGGTGGAGATGAAGCAGAGTGGTGTTGGGAAAGATGTTGATGTGGATATGGGGGTTGGTGTTGGTAATGATTTGGAGAGTGTGAGTGTTGGGGTTAAGGAGGTGAAGGATGGTGGTGCTGGAGATGATGATGGTGAGAGATTGAGGAATGTGTCTGCTCAGTTGAGTGATCAGGAGAATAGTAGCTCTGGTGGGGCTGTTGCTGATTTGGTTGCACTGTGCAAGTCTGTGAAGGTGCCCACCAGGACACGCTCTTCGATTACACGCAAGAATTTGAAAGCTGGGAACAATGGAGATGGTACTGGGAGTGCACATGATGTTGGGGATCTTCAAGGAGCTGACTCAGCTGAGGAAGTCTTGGCTGAAAATGAGTCTGTTAAAGGCTCCTCATCGGGTGAGTTACTAGGTGAGAAAAGTTATGATATGGTTCATGTTGATGCGGATGTTGCCGAGGTAGAACCTGTTTGTATTGATGAGGATGTGAGGGAATTGGATGCTGTGTCTAAAGCTGAGGATGTGAGAGAATTAGATGCTGTGTCTAAAGCTGAGGATGTGAAAGAATTAGGATGTCAGTCTGGTCAGGATAGGGGCTTTATTCAGGATAACAACCAGGAGTCTAGTGCTACACTACCGGGGTATGGAGTTTGCAGTACTTTGGCTGGGGAACAGGGTCAAAAGCGGGTCGCAGAAGACGTTGATGATTTGAGGGAGGACAGCAAGAGACATAGGGAATGGCTGCCTTCCCTCGTCCCTAAGACTGGGGGTTACTTTTTGCATGGTAATCCAATTGAAGTGAAAGAGAGCCAGGTAGAAGATGGAATTTCACATATTGATAAAGTTACTATGACCTCTGATCAGGGCAGCCTAATGGGTAGTGGTTCTCAGTTCACATTAGGTGGAGATAGACCCTTTCTTCAGTGTTCGGACGAGAAGCCTTCGTTGCCAAGTTCGTTTAGAACCTGTGATCTGAATCTCATTGAAGCGTCTGAAGTGCATGAAAGTCATGTTGATCACCCAGTTCTTATTTATCCCCCCTCCGTCTCTGAAGCAAAGAAAGCTGTGCCAATTGACATAGATCTGAGCATGAGTCATACTAGTGTATCAGGCAAATTCAATACTCATGCAACAAATGGCAAAGAGATTGAAGTTATTGATTTAGAAAATGATTCCATTCAAGAAGAAAAGTCAATTGACAATATTGATAGAAAGTATGCTTTTCCTATTTCCTTCCCTCCTCAAGTTTTATGTTAGCTTTCCAACTTCCTATTTAACACTGCTTCTTTCAGTTACTTGGTGAAAATACCCGTTGGAGCATGTAGTTTTAAACATCCTTCATTTACCCTGCCACTCTTTGTAATATGTTGTCTTTGAAATCACAGGACAGAAACTATGTTTCCTGGCCTTGAAGGTTTTTCCAACCATGCTCAAAATGCTGCTGACATACATGATGTTCAGGATGGATATGGGCTTATGATATCGGAGTTGCTTGGGCCAGATTTCACTAACTGTTCTTCAGTACCTGGTGACATAAACTCTGTGCACAACGAAATGGGCCTTCATAGTGGAACGGTACGATGCTACCTTCAAATCTAGATATATTTTTATACCAGTCCTTTTAACAACCTTTGCTGACTTGATGGCTGCTGCATGCCTTTTTGATCTGCCATGAAATGATTCTTTATCCTGATAAGATATTTATCAATAATCATAATTGAAGATTTCCACATAATTCATTCTTCTTGGTTCCAGGGGACACTTGCTGAGGATGATTCAATATATATGTCACTCGGAGAATTAAGTATGCCAGATTTTTATTAATGGTTTGTTTTCCTATTTGTTAAAAGTACCTGTAATTTGTTTAAGTGGATATTTGATGCTGCAGTTGTGGGCGATGATTAGGTAGGTTACTGTACTAATACTTAGTGGACTTTTGAGGTGGTTGAGATATAACTATCTATTAATTTGTTCTATATTAATAAAGGCATAGCTGTTTTCTTGAACTGTAGAATGTGTACATACATTCTTCCTATCATTAATAACACCAAGACAGGAATATATATTGCCAGACACTTTTGTATGTGGGCTCTCTCTTAAGTTCCTTTTATTTTCTACATTTTATTAGGAGATGGGAAAGGGGTAATTTACCCAAATTTTCTTCTTCTTCCGTTCTCCTTCTAGTGGTCCTGTTTGGACGTGATCTCCAATATCACATGTTTGATTGTGTACCCTACGCTGCTCACATATTTTTGGTCTTGATATCCTTTGAAGTTTGATTTATTCCACCATTTAGATTGTCTCTCCTTGATCAATTGTCCTACCCAACCTTGTTGCATCTACCTTGTGATGTTCTTCTATCACATGTTAGCCCTGTCACTCAATATTGGTGTGTGATACAATCTTTTGCCACAAAAGTTGGGTAGTATGCTTGTAAATTGATTTCTTATTTGCACGGAAATCAGGCAGAAAACTTTGCATGGATTGCAAACTTGTGTACCCGGAGACCTTGGCTACCCGGAATTGTTGGGGCATGGATGTAAGATTTGAGAAGATAGTATGGGGGAAAAGACAAGATAGGAATTCAAGGATCAAGTAGTGTCAAACAAATGAAGTCAAAAAGTGAAGGAACTTTCAATGGAAAGTTCTTAAGGAGGTCTTGGAATATATTTCTTTTTTTAAATATCCAAAGAGTATTGACATTGGTAGAAAAAAACAAGGTAGCACTCCCTCCATACTATTGCAATCTAGATTTTAATTCCATCCATTATTTGATAAAGAACTATCACAGATGAAATAATCCTTTAAGCTTTTGAAGAAAATATGGGACAAATGGCTAGAGGGATTAGGAAGGTAGTAATATAGATTGTTGATGAATCAAGAGGTTGGGGACCTAAGGTTAAGTAATTTAGTTGGAGAAATGCAAGTGTGGAAAATAAAGTTAAGGTTAAAATAGAAAGCCATATGGTGTGAACTCATGTAAGAATGTTGAAAATTGGGAAGAATAGGTATGTGTTTGCTAAGAATGAAGCAGAGAAGGTGGAGAATTAGGTGAGCACTACAACTTTTGATGGGTACTAAAGATGAAGAAAGAACTATTTACAAGCTTGCTAAAATTAGGGAAGTGAAGGGAAATGAGTTAAGAATGAACTTAAAGTCTTAATAACAAAATAATGTCATAGAAGGATGGAAAAATTACTTAGCTTTTTAAGAGATTTTTTTTTTTTTTTTTTTTTTTTTTTTTTTTTTGCATTCAAATAGGCTAATAACAATGGACGAGGACCAAATATTGAAGTGTACCAAAACAAATTTTATTGACTTGAGGACTATAAGAATGATAAACATGTTATCCTAACTAGCATGAGTCATGTTGTAAGGACCTAAGTATGGAGAACTAGGAGCCAAAAGACATAATTTGTTTGGTCAACGTATGATGATTGAGACACTAATGGAGAGATAGAAGCATATATATGATGCTGACTTGTTGAGAAAGGTATTGCAGAAAGTCATAGAGAAAAAAGGACTTCATGTTGTATATATTTGAGCAATCAAGGATATGTGAGAGGGTTATATAACTAAGGTGAAAACACAAGACAATTGGATGTACTTACTACGCATCCGCAGGAGCCTGTACTATGATACATGCCTTTTGCAAATGATATAATTTTAGTTGGAGAATTCAGAGAGCAAATAAATTAACTAACATGGAAAGATATTAACTTTAGCAAAAGGCACAAAACCTAGTTAGAGATAAACCTTGGAGAACAATACTGCAAATCACATGGTTTACGTATCTAGACTTCATCATATAGAACAATGGAAAAATGAAGGGAGATACATGCTATAGGATTCAAGCAGGATGGAATAAATGAAGGAGTGGTTTGGGTGTTATCTACGATAAAAACAGTTAGTTGACATTCAAGCATGATGTCCAATGTTAGCCTGTAAATAAAGTTGCATGGACATGCATATCCAATTTCAAGTTCTGCACACTGTGGTAAGATTATACCTCTTGGACTGGCCATGTCTACTTGGACAGCTGGGAATGCTATTAGAGTTTAATATTCCCAAGTTAACCTAAAATCCCTTTACAATGGCTTAATTTTGCTAAGGTCTTACATGGGCTATCCATTCCATCAACTTTACTACAAATAAGTGAATTTGGGTGAAATTTAACCTTTAAATAATAAAAATCATAATACAATTCAATTAAATCCAGTGGACTAATAGGCAGAATGATTGTTTATCATTTGTGATTGCTCTTCACTCCTTGACCAAGTCTCCTATAACTGACCTTTGTTTAGCCGTGGTTTGAAGTACTGGATCTGAATATCTAAGCAAGACCATTGTTTATGTTCATGCTTGTGATCCTTCTGGTATAGACCTGATGCTTAGCTGTATATAGCTTATTATGGATCATCTCAAGCTGCTCCCAATTCTTTATCCAAAAAAAATAAGTTTAAGAAGAAGGTTAAAACCTTATACAGATGATACGTCGTTGTTCAAATCTGTACTTAAATACATTAAAATTCCAATAGACTAATAGGCAGAATGATGGTTTATCACTTGTTATTGCTCTTCACTCCTTGACCAAATCAACCAAGCCTTTGCTTATCCGTAGTTTGAAGTACCGGGGTATTCTGCATATCTGAGCAAGACAATTGTTGATGGTCATGTTTGTCATCCTTCTTGTCATAGAGTTAGATTAGTTATATAGCCTATTATGGATCATCTCAAGCTGCTCCCAATTTTTTGTCCATATCAAAAAAGTTAAGGAAGATGGGTAGACCTTATATACTTGTTATTTTCAATGCTTTTACGTGGTTGTTCAAATCTTTACATAGGCTAGATTTAAGTTGTTGGGGCCAAAGAAACTCATTTACCTGTTACTTGTCAGCTGTCATTGCTGACATGACACAAAACTTCGGATATAAAAACATGACAGTTATTTATGCTTCTCTCATGCCTAGAATTTCCTATTCACCATTAGATTTTGGCCAATCCTGCCATTACCTTTGTAGAAGAATCCCCCTCTCGTTATATGTCCCTTTCTGATTCATGGTTAGGTTTTTGCCAATTCTACCATTATATTTATGGAGATCCCCCTTCCTTCCTTACATCTCTCCTTTTCACCTTTACATACTACTGTATATCTTCCTACTGATTCATCAATTCCTGCTTCTCCCATTTTTCTGAATGGGGCAATCATGTAGGGAATAGTTGCTTGTGGCTATTTAGGTAATAATTAATTCTGTCTTGGGTTTGGTCACACTGATTATTGTTGGTTTCTACTAAATAGAAAACTGCCAAAAAATTCTAATATTTTCATTTTGCATTGATCATTGAGTTGCTCCTCCTTTTGAACTAGTTAACTCTGATATCAGCCATCCTAGTTGTGTTGCTTCTATATTGTGTAGATGATATGGTAGACGGTCCAATGATAAATCTAGAAGAAGATTTGATACCATCTTAAATTAAGTTTAACTCATCTTTACAAAATTGGTTTGTAAAATGAGAGGGGTGCCTAACCTTATAAGCTCTTATTGGACAGAATATTTAGTCAATGCAAGACTTGAGTTTTTTTTTAATATTGGAATTATAGTATTTTGATATTTATTGATGATTATTCTTGTTGCACTCGTTTATCGTAATCATAATGAAAATATTTGAACTGCTTTCTATATTTGAATCCTTTTGTACTTTCACAATCAAATTTGTACCTTGATGTATCTTGTCTGTTTTGATTTGGCCATGAATAATTTTCTGCTTTGTTTACAACTTTTTGACCTCATAGGGCCGACACACTTCATCAATCTTCATGCAATCACAACCCTCAGCAAAATGGCATTGTAAAGAGTAGAGACTGTTAATTAAAAGAATGCTCATATTTTAGCCCTTTGCAGTAATGTTCTTTAGAGATTTTGTGGTGGGTGATGCAGTTCTCATTGTGTTACTTACTTGCTAACCCCCTTTGGTTTTACTAAACCAGATTACCCTTTTTCTACACTCGTGTTTCTCTTCCCTTTGTGGGTTTAGCTGCACCTGCATGTGCTTTGTTCTTGATCTTGACCTTGGACAGGACAAACTTTGTGCCCAGGCTCACAAATTTATGTTCTAGGACTACTCTTGGCTTCAAAAAGGATATTGCTGTTTTCCCGAACTACTACCTATTCGATGCAAATGTAACCTTCTTCAAAAGTTCTACTGAGCATTCCCTTTGTATGAGGTTCTTCATGTTCCCTTGACTGGTTTTTCTGCAGAGTTCAGGCTTTTATTGTTGTTGCTCACATCCGAGGCCTATTGCCAGACCTCTTAAAGCACCTGTTTAATTTCTTTCTTCAATTCTGTTACCTTGCACAATCCCATCTATAGTAATCAGTTTTTCTGTTTCCTATTGTAAAGTTATTTGTTCCACTCCTGGTCTGAATTGCATGGATGATTGAGTCAACCGTTTCTATCTTCATCGTACTATACTTTGGGCACTTCTTTTTATCCTCTCTCTACACCAAGATTACTTATAAGGCATTGTGCCAGTGTGGATTGCAAAAACAATGGTGGATTGGATAAGATGATTTCTTTGTGTTCTACTGTCACTTGGTGGCTGGTTTTTTGATATTTTTTTTCCAAATATACGTTTAAGTTGGCCGAGTGGCCAGACTGGTTTCCTCAAATTATGGTTTGGTTGTTTATTGCTAGACAAAGATGTGTGGGTTGGATTAAGGTGATACCTTCTGACCTTATAGGTAAAGTTTCTTCTGTCTGTCTTTCTCTTTGTGCCTGCCTCGGGCAATTGCCAGCATTCACAACTTGTTATAAATTGCTAGAGAGGTTTATACGGTGAAAACACCATAAGAAGTTTGGATTTTAGTCTGCTGGCTGCCTAATGCTTCTTGTATTTCGTGACAACATTTTAGCCATGATTGGGGAGATTTGACATTATTGTTCAAAAGTTTGAGATGATTTACCCTGACCACCAAGATCTATTTGGTGATCTATGTGGGTGATGTCACAATGTCATTGCATATTGTGATATGGAAAATATCTGCCAACTGGATATCACATTCTTTTCATGATTCTGGGTATTGGGTATTGAAGTGGTTCAGTATTCCTGGTGTTGCAATCTCGTGGAGAAAATGTGGACTAGATGTACTTGAAGATACTGAAATGACGAACTGATATGATCCAAATGTCATGTTTCTATCTAACGGGAGCCATTGCTATAAACTAGGTGGCATTTGAGCTAGCTCTATCGTGTGACCAGATATCTCCTTTGATGTGAGCATGATGTATATTTTTCATCAGGCACCATGTAACGGCCATCGGGATGATGTGATTCTCATTAAAACCACTAGGAGAAGAATTTCTATATATTTTCCAGATCTCCTTGAAATATATGTGTGTGTTCGTGTGTAACTATAGGATACTTTGGAGGCAATCTTGTATATTGGAAAAGTATGAATCGGGGTATGATTGCCGTGTTAATTATTGAGCAATTGCATTGGCAACATGTGAACACTGTTGTCTAAAACTATTGATATATGACCAACTGACAATGAAGTAGCCCTGCAAGCATCTATGCAAGGTAAACTATTTTCTCTGCAAGGACCAACCAAACAGAGGTAGGTTGCCTTTTCATGAAATAGATATTGTCTTAGTTATTGTTTGCTTTTTTGTCATTTAAATGACTAACAAAATATCTTACTAGTCATTTAGTGATCCTTGGATGATCTTCGTTTATAACAAGTTTGATACATGGGACTTACATGTGCCATGGATATGATTTATACGTGTCAACTTGAGGGAAAACTCAAGATGCTAGTTCATCTATAAAATCATTTTGTTTCCCTAAAGATTTATATATATATATATATATATATATATATATATATATATATTTAAGTGAGTCGTTTGTTTGGCAAAATGATGATGGCCATGTGTTGAAGCACTGCCTGTTCAGCTGTTGGGGCTTGGTTTTGGTCTCAGAAGGGAGGATTTGTGGGTAATGAAGCCTTCATCTATTCAAGGATTACTTTGTTTCATGTATATATTTGTAATTTTAACAAGCTTACAGGATAGTAAGCTTTAGTTTACAGTTATATTGGGAAGGATGTTTGGACTAATTTAACTAGTGAGCAAGTGAGTCGTAGAAACATCTTTTCTGCGTGTTCTTTGTGAGGAAGGTGGGGTGTATGAGAGTGCATTAAAAGTTAAAAATAGCTTGCATATTCAGGCGCCTGAAGCGCTGTACATATGAATCATGGATTGTTACTTAAAGCATGGTCAGAATGAAGAATTGAAACATAATTGATTATTGGGAGCTTTATGTGATATTATTAAATTGTAGAATTTATAAAACAATAATATAAATGATTTGTGTGCAGATTTCACATTTGCAATATACTTAAACTGATTGCTCTGTGTAGGTTTTTTGCGGCCGTGGGAGCAACCTCCATCACAGGATTATCAGAAGCACTTTTGATATCTGGTCACTCAGTCCTTTCAGGAGACATTATGTAGTGGTATGTTTTGTACTAGTCAGCCATGGTTCTCTGTTAGAGACCAGCTTTATAGAAAAATGAAAGCTGCTTTATTTTTCGTTTTTCATTTTTATGATTTGTCTCCTGTTTGGAATTATGTACTATGTAAGCTGAATTCTATCTTGTCCCATGTTCTACTATCTCTTTTTAATGCCTCTGCCACTACTAGGTTATTAGGGGAGAATTGTGTCTAATGATGCAAAATTGTAAAATATTCCATTCTAACACATTTTATCTGGCCATTATTTAATAGAATGGCTTTGAATTGACATTCTTGTTGAGTTTCTTCCATAGATTAAAATTAATTTATGCATTAACTTTTATTTTCACTTAATTTATGCATAACTTTAGGTTTTCAAGTTTATTTTACTGGATTACGGTCTTTATCATGATGTCTATACATGTCATCTTGTTTTTATAAAATTCTTCTAAGTTTAATATATTTTATTTTCTTAATTTCTTTTTCTCTTCTAAGAAGTTATTGGAAAATTTATAATGTCACTTTGACATTTAAAAGTATTCATTCTCAATAAGCACCTGTGAATGTTACAAGTGTTATAATGTTTGCAAATACTCCTGTTTTTTTCTTATGGACATGATTGATAGGATGAGAACAAAATAAAGATGTGTGGTATACACAAGACAACAAATTAAATAACGATATAATATAATATGAATTATGCTTAAATGATAATTTTCGTAAATTTTTTCCCAAAAATAACTTAATTTTAATTTTTGACAAATTATGAAAATTATAATTTTACATAAATTATAAAACATTATTATTAATTTCAATTTCTCGTGTCTGAACAGCTAAGTTATATCTTGCTCACTTAACTAACTTAGATTACCGTTTTTATCATGTTCTACAACATATTTGTACATTGAGTGTCACATTATTGCAATAGGCAAATACATAACCCATATTAATGTTTGAAATTCATTGAGTGCATCACACATAAAACAATTAAGATTTTAGAGAAAAGGGTATTTGCCTATCACAAACACCATAAAGGTGAGTATTGAAAATATAAAGCTTCTAATACCAACAAGTTATAAGCGTGCATATAAAAAATGTTTAATGTTTAATTTTGTTTAAGTGAAATGGAATAAATGAGTGAAAATATAAATAAATTAGTTTGTTTGGTGTAAATGATTTTTAAATAGATAGAGTAATTTGGTTAAGTATAAAAAAAAGTAATTTAAAAACGATTGTTTATCATGCTTTTTAAAAGAAAAAAAAACTATTTATTTTAAAAATTAATTAATTAGAGGAACACATAAATAATTCTACTTATTTTATTAAAAACATTTAAAAACAAACAAACCATAATCTTATAAAAGGGTGAAATCTATTAATCATTTTTATCCAATACCTCACCTTTTATTTCTTCTCACAAAAAATTAGTTATATATCACACTATTTCTAATAGAATTATTCACTAAAAATATTCACTAAAAATAGATGAATATTTTCACCTATATTTTCTTGAATTTGACACGATATTAGTCTAAGTTACAATCTTTTTCTATGGTTAGAAATTCTTAGTCTCTTGTCTATTTTTTCCTGAATTCGTCCTCCTTTAGTCTACGTTCATGTTGTTTCTTATCCCTTTCGAAATTGGTTCCTTATTCAACCTTAGTTTTTTGTGAATTGTTTTCCTCATTTTCATGTCTATTATGATGTCTTATTGGTTCATCTTAATGGTAAGAACTATTTAGCATGGGCATTCCAGTTCCAAATTTTTGTCAAAGGTCATGACTTTTAGGATTATGTTGGTGATAGCGGTCTTGTTCTTGACAAAGAGATACAGAAGGATGAATATGTGAAGTGGGACAGTAAAGATGCTCAAGTCATGACATTAATCATAGGCTCAGTTGATCCCAATATTGTTCTCAATCTTAGATCATTCAACATTGTTGCAAAGATAATACAATACAATCATGGTTATCAAACTCATTTTTGGAGCAAACTCGGTAGATTAGAAAGCAAGGTGAACTCGACCAAACTCGTGAATCTACAACCAAGTAAGCAAATGTGAAAGAAAAGTCGAAAATGACCCACACAAGGGTCATTAGTTCGATTTAGGGTTCTCGCGTCGCTGACTCGTCTTTGATCTCACCATTGTGTCGTTATGCCTCGTCATCTTGGTTCATCTTAATTCCCCTTGTGTTCGTCTCGGTTCCCCTCGCGTTCTTCTCGGTTCCCCTTGCGTTCGCCTCGCAGTCTTAGGTCTTCTCGTCGCCACCTCCATCGTCATGTCACTGGTTGTGTTTTGCTAGGTGGAGGTCTAGACTCTGGTTGTGTTTCATTGGGTGGCGATTCTTCTATGCTTGTATTTTGCTGGAGGTCTAGTTAATGTGAGTGTGTTTCTCTTTTTTAAGTCCTATGACCGCCAAGTTATCACTCTTCCTCATGTCTCAACATTTGTCCAAATCGTTGATATCTTCACCAAATCCTTGACACGTAGAGTTCTAATTTCCTAGTTAGCAAATTGATCCTTATAGATTTACCAACATCAATTTTAGGGAGGATCTCAATGGAACTAATTGTTGGAATATTTTAAAATTAATTATTGGAATATTATAAATTAATTGTTTGGATATTACGTCAATAGAATTAATTGATGCAATATTAATGACAAAATATTTCTTATTATTACAAGAATATTCTGACAGAAAATCAACTTTGTATTACATTATTTATATTAGAATTCTCTAGTATAAAGAGATGAAAACTTTGACCTACATTTTCTTGAGTTTGACATTTTCACAGATTTTTACTTTTTTTTATTTACCTTTTTATTTGCATGTTAATCATGGTGAATCCTTAATTGTCATTTCAGGTACCCAAAATGTATCCAGCTCGATGCCTTAGTGTATCTTGGCTTGTGCACGTTGTCAGCCGAGTACCTCTCGACCACGTACAGTAGGTTGAGTGGATTTGAAGGGTATGTTTCATTATTTTTTTGGTTGGGGTTAACTTTGTTGAATTTCTTTTTTGGTTTTTCATGCATTAAATGACTCAAGATGCTCCTAACTTCATGTAAGTGTTTAAACGTCTTTGGTAGGAAGAGAACCAGAGGGCCGGTAAGGGCTCAGATGCTATTGATTCCCCTATCTCGAAGGGAACTCGTGCCCCTACTTCAGTAATCAACATCGTCTCAAATGGAAAAGAAACACAAAAGGAAAGAGAGGTCAAAGAAACACTCCTTGCCACAATAACCACTGAAGAAGTCTTGATCCTCTACATTTGATGGTAGGACTAGCAACATGGAGTCCCTTCTCTACATGGACTTGACTTTCTACAAAGGGGTGAATTTTTCTTTAACAGAACACTTTTAACTCTCTTTTTTCACATATTTGTACCTTTATTATTTACTTTATTTATATCTTATCTCTTCAATTAAACAAACTGATTCACTTAACCATTATATGTATGCATTCAACAAGTCTTTTTGTTAATTACACAATTAGTTCTATTTTTAATGTATTGTTTTTTATGAATTATTTTTTTATGGAACAGGAAGGTATCTTCAACATTGTTATATTTTCTAAGAAATCCTACATGTCGGTCTTTGTCTTGGGTCTTTAGGTCTCGGATCTCAGTCGAAATGTGGGGGGTACCTACAAATGGGTTTCCACGGTTCAAGTAAGTTCATGATATTCAGAGTATTATAGTATTGTTTTGAAAACATACCTTTGATAAGGCGTCACGCTATTTATAGAGACGAGGACGAACAATATTTATAATGAATCTATTTTATCATGACTTTTAAGGTTAATTATGATAGTATGAATTGATTTAAGACATTTAATACACGTTAATCATGGTTAATTATTAATTATCATTTTTGGTACTTGACATGTATTCAACTAGGTGCATTGGTGGATATGTCTCGATTTATACATTTTCGACTAAGTACCTCTCGACCATGTGCAGAGTACAGTAGGTGGATTTGAAGGGTATGTTCCGTTTTTGTTTTCGTGGTGTATATAGTCAATGCTAACTTTGCTAAATTATTTTTTAGTTTTCAGGCATAATGGCTCAACAGACTCTGAACTTCATGCAAGTGTTGAAACATCTTTGGCAGGAAAAGAACAAAAGTGTTGACAAAAACCAAATGTTGTCGATTCCCCTATGCTGGAGGGACCCCTACCCTTACTTTAGTAACTAACCTTTGTCCTCTTGCTTCAATAGGAAAGAAACACAAGAGGAAGGAGAGGTCAAAGAAACACTCCTCACTACAACAATTGTCGAAGAATTATTGACCCTCTACATCTGATGCTTAGCAATGTAGGTCCCTTCTTAGTGAGCACTTGTCCTTCTACGAAGGGGTGAATTTTTCTTTATCTCCTGTTAAGAAGGGAGCAATCATGTCGGCTTTCTTGAAGCAACTCGTGGCAGGATGCCTCGAGATTCAGAGTGAAGCACTCGCCTTCACTCAAGTGCTTGGTGTGAATATTGAGATACATAAATTAAGACAAGAGTTGGTCGAGTCCCCCAACTCTTTAAAGTCTACTGATAGGTACTAGAATATAAACGAAAGAAATAGAAATTGAGTAGAAAAGAAATAATGGAAAATTATTATTTATTCAGAATTTGTCAAACGCTTAAAGAAATCTTAGAGCACTAAGTAGCTCAATCACTCTTCCTAATAACCAGAAAAACCCCGTACCCTACCCTCCTTATCATAGTCCTATTAATACTAGAATTTCCTAATAGCAATATTGGGATTCCTTAACAGTAATACTGGAATTCCCTAACAGCAATCAGTTACCAATCAGTTAAGCTAGTGCAATCTGTTACAATCAATTACACTCATTCCTATTTCTTCTCCTCTCGTAAACGATTAGTGTTTGTTTGGGCTGTTGATTGGGCTGTTGTCTATCAATACTCCCTCGTAAAGTTCACCTTGTCCTCAAGGTGAAGATGAGGAAAATTTGTGTTGATGTCTCTGGCAGATTCCCATGAAGTTTCAAAAGCAAGAAGGTCCTGCCATTTGACCAGCACTTCCTTTTCTCCTGTAGTAGCGTACCGGACAGCTAAGATCTCTGCAGGTTTCAATTTTAATTCCCAATCCTCTGCCAATCAATTGGGCAACGGTTGACTCTGCACTTGAGGAGTTAAGCATTTCTTAAGAAGCGAAACATGAAAAACCGGGTGTACCATTGATCCAGGAGGCAACTTCAACTTGTATGCTACCGTCCCAATCCTTTCTTCAACCTCAAAGGGACCATAAAATCGGGGGCTTAGCTTCTGGTTAATTCTTTTAGCTAAGGAGCGAAGCCTATAAGGCTGAATTTTTAGGAAGACAACATCTCCTACCTGAAACTCAATATCTCTCCTTTTCTTATCAGCTTGGTTCTTCATTCTTTCTTGAGCCTTGTGCAATAACCACTTTAGTTCATCTAGGACTGCATTTTTGTCTGCTAGTAATTCATTCAGCTCCTCAAATATTGGAAGGAGGAGTGTCATCTCTAACCAATACTAAAGGATCTCTCCCATATAAAGCCCTAAAAGGGGTGGTGTTTGATGAGGCATTGTAAGATGTATTGAACCATAATTCTGCCCAGCTCAACCACTTAGCCCACTATTTTGGCTTGGTACTTGTAAAACACCTTAAATAAAGTTCTAAACACCAATTTACTACTCCGTTTGTCCATCGGTTTGTGGATGGTAAGCTGATGTATAATGCAGTTTGGTACCGACTTGCTTGAATAAATCTGTCCAGAAATTACTCATAAACAATCTGTCCCTGTCAGTCAGAATTTTAGCAGGAAAACCGTGCAATTTCACAACTTGAGCAAAAATAGCAGCCACATCTTTTGTCGTGTACGGGTGACTTAGTCCAATGAAATGAGCGTATTTAGTGAGTCTGTCTACCACCACCATGATTGTATCCTTTCCTTGAGATTTGGGTAACCCCCCAACGAAATCCATGGTTACTTCTTCCCAAACTAGATCTGGAATAGGTAAAGGTTGGAGTAAACCTGCTGGACTTAGAGTTTCATTTGTTCCTACAACACGTTTCACAAGCCTACACATATTTTTGAATATTTTTTCTCATCCCTTCCCACCAAACAAGTCCTTCAATTCTTTTGTATGTCCCAAAAACTCTCGAATGTCCTCCAACAACCAAATCATGAAACTCATGAAGAATGAGTGGAATTCTAGGAGAATTCTTAGGAATCACTATCCTTCCCTTGAAGTAAAGTCGTCCCTTCCTTAGCTCAAAACCATTCCACTCATCCTTTCCTTGCAGCAGATATTGTAAAATCATTTTCAACTTAGGATCTTGTTGAATTTCTTCTTCTAAGCCTTCCCAACCATAAAAAGTGACAGCCGAGATTGCTGCCAAAGAAAATGGCCTGGAAAGTGCATCAACAACACTGTTTTCTCTACCTGCCTTGTATCTTATTTCAAAATCGAATCCCAATAATTTTGTAATAAGTTTCTGCTGCCCCTCGCTCATGATCCGTTGATCAACTAGGAATTTTAAGCTTTTCTTATCAGTCAACACCAAAAATTTCCTACCTAGTAGGTAATGCCTCCACTTCTGGATTGCCATCACAATTGCCATGAGCTCTCTTTCATAGACTGATTTTGATTGACTCCTGGCTGACAACTTTTGGCTTAGGTATGCAATTGGTCTGCCCTCTTGCATTAACACCGCGCCCAACCCTCTTCCTGATGCATCACTCAATTGTAAATGGCTTATTTTTCTTTTCTTGATTTTTGATGTATATGTTATGAGCAAATTTTTTGTAAATGTTCAAGTATTGGCATATATTTGTGTTTATTAATGAATATACTTTGTCAAGTGTCAAGTGTTCGTAGAAAGATAACAAAAATGGTTTTGTCCAAGTTAATTTTAATAAAATAACGGATAAGGTTTTGGAATGTTTATAAATCATTTTTTAAATAAAATCTAGCGAGGGAGTTTTGGAATCTTAAATTTTATTTAAAAATCGAAACAAAAGGGTTTTGGAATTGGAAACACCCATTGAGTAGTGATGTTTACCATTAACTAACATAACTACTCTTTGATCGAGTAACAAAGATATTAGAAATGTTAATCGAGATTATTTTAATAAATTAATACAAGTTATTAGAAAAATATATTAAGGTAAATCCAAAATGGATATGTGGAGGTCATTGGTTGTCTTAAAACAACTAAGGTGGTGTCAGAATGATCATTTTGAGACTTAACTAAGTTGTTTCATATGGATGGTTTATACTTATGAATTGAGATGTTGTTGTTGAGATGTTTAGCTAGTATTGTTTGGAGTTTAATCAAGAGGGTCAATATAATCGTTTTGAGACTTAATTGAGTCGTTTCACCAAGATGGTTTATACTTATAGATTGAGATGTTATTGCTTAGATGTTTAGCTAATATTTTTGGTGTTTAATTGGGAAGGGTAGTTTGATTGTAAAGTTTCCTTATCCAATTAACTTATATCATGGCAATCAGATGGTAATTGGGAGGGTTCACATGGTAGCAAAACTTTCTTGGTTGATTACTCGTATGAAGGTAATCAGGAGCGATCGCTTGGTAATGAAATTTTCTTAAATGATTTCTTAATATTTGAGAGGGACCAACGTGATTTGTATAGGGTCGATGTGAGTGAGATTATGAGGAAACTTCCTTGTTCAAATTCACATGTTAAACATAGATTCTTATATAAGAGATTTTATTAATGTCACGTTAAAACATTCTCAACCAAAATCCTCCTTAGGAAAAAAACTAAGCAAGGAAATAGTGAACTTTTAAGAAGAGGTCATTTACAACCTAAAACTTGAGATGCATAGCATTCCATGTTCTCGAAATTGCTTTGCGTGAAAGATATTCAAGCCAATATACTTCATTTTTGGAAAGATTCTATATTCAAAAAGGGCCTTCCTAATTGCCTAAGAACTTCCTTTCAATCTTTCTTGCACCACTTCTCATTCTTCATATGAGACCGTATAATGAAAAAACCTCGACTTAACCTTGGAGTTATATCTTCTTGTTGGCCCTCTTATCATGACCTTGTCTTTTAACTCTCTGATGAGATCGAGATTGGTAGCTAGACTCTGGTTGTTTATATCCATGTCCAATACTTGTCTTTACAGGAAGGGTTTGCCGACCTCTACCGAAATCATGACATCGGTCCCGTTTGTTAGACTAAAAGAAGTTTCTTAGGTTGCTGACTGAAGAGTTCACTAATATACCCATAACACCTCAAGTAATTTCTTTATGCATTTTCTTTGGGAGACCACTAAACTTTTCTTCAACTCATTCGAGATCACGTCATTGTCAACCTTAACTTGGCCATTAGTCAAAGGATGATCGATTGAGCTTGTTATGTGATAAATACTTAGACCTCCATAAAACTCAATTAGGCCTCAATCAATGAACTACTGTCCATTATTGGTAATTATGGAATAAGGTGTGTCATATTGGTATATGATGTTCTTCCACACAAACTTTTAAAACTCTTTGTCGATATGGAAGTTAAGGGTTTTATCTCAATCCATTTCATGAAGTAGTTGACCTCGACTAACAAAAAATTGCATTGCCCTTTATTAGAAGGAAAATGTCCTACAATATCCATTTCCACATTACAAATGATCATGAAGGAGTGATGTGATGCAACATTTAGGGTTTGACATGTAATAAATTTCCATGTGCTTGACATTTTTCTCACTTCTTCACGTATTCGATGTAATCGCTCTTAAGGGTGGGTCAATAATATCCTACTCTAAGGATCTTAGACAACATACTCCTCTCTCCAAAATATAAGCCACATACTCCTTAGTGTACTTCTTCCAAACTATACTCGGTCTGACCCTTTGTTACATATTTCAAGGATCGAGTATAACTTATTTTGTATAAATCGTGGTCGACAAGTACATACCATGCACACTTCTACCTTATCAATTTTTCTTCCTCATCATTACATGTTCCAAATATCAAGAATCATAATATGAGGGTCATTTAGGATTCTTCTCCAAAGGTTGACAACCACTCGACCTAATCTGTTTGATCTACACTCAATGCTACAATTGTTTGCTAATGACCGAGTGGCATTGGCTCTTTTTCTTGGTACTAGCCAATTTAGACAAGAAGTTGGCACAGGCATTTCACTATCTTTGGATATGTTCTATCTTGGCTTATTGAACCTTGATAGCATATCTAGTACCTTGTGATAGTATTGCATTAACAATGGGTCTTTAACCTAGAATTCTCTCATCATATATTAGTTGGCAATCACTCTTACAAACCACATTTTAGGTGCCCATGTCTTGGGCAAGGCCTAGCCTGACAATAAGGACTTCATACTCGACCTGATTATTCAGTCTTTTTAAATCGAATCGAGGAAATTGTTCAATGAGAAGCCCTTCGGAACCTTCAATGACTATTTCAACTCTACCTCCTTTGGTATTGGAAGAACATGAAGAATCCACTAGTCTTGCTTAAGCTCTGGTTCCGACCTCAACTTGACAGTGAACTCAACCAAGCATCGTGACTTTATTGGTCCTCTTAACTCACTTAATTTCTTATACAAATGATTTTACTAACCAACAGATCATTCGGTCAACAAGATCAGATTTGGAAAGGATCTTGATAATCAAGTAGTTTGTCTTTACCACGACTAGATGATTTTGAAAGTACAGTCTCTTTTCCAAGTTGTGGTCACTAGAGCTAATTTAACTTTTTTAATCATCTGGTATCAGGTATTAACCTCTTATAGGGTTTGACTAGTGAAATACACCGGTCTCTGCTCCTTGTTCATCTCATGTACAAGCATTAAACTAATAGCCTCTTCCAAGACCGAGAGACATACAATGATGGGCCCTGGTGGGATTGACTTTTAGATAACCTGTGGTGAAGCTAAAAGTTCTTTAATTTATACAAAAATGCTTTCACATTGAGGATTCCAGTGAAACTTGGAGGCCTTTTCTATCAGTTGTATTATCGATTTTGTCTTGTTTGCTAGTTTTGGCAAAAACCAAGATAGCCCAGTGAGTCTCCCTACCAATCTTTGAACTTTGTTCACATTCTTAGGACTTTGCATCTAGAAAATAACTCGACACTTGTCGAGGTTGGCTTCAATACCCGTATGAGTAAGCAAGAATCCCTAAAATTTTTCACCTTCAACCATAAAGACACTTCTCAAGGTTTAACCTCATGTTATTTTTCTTAAGGCGCCAAAGACCTCCCCGAGGTCATATTTATATTGGCTACATGATTTGGATTTGACCACCATGTCATTTATGTATACTTCGACGTTTCGTCCTAGAAGACCTTTGAATGTTTTGTCCATCAGTCTTTAGTCTTTGTATGTGGCTCTGATGTTCTTGAGGCATGACCTCGTAATATTAATTTGCATTATTTGTCATAAAAGTTGTCTTCTCCTAGTCTTTTGGATGCACACGAATTTGGTTATACCTAGAGTATGCATCGAGGAAGCTCAATATCTTGTGACTGGTTACACCATCTACGAGTTGGTCTATAGTCGGCAAATGTCCTTTGGACACGCCTTGTTGAGGTTATAATTCGTATACTTGTCGTTTGATTTTTTAACCATGACAACATTTACGAGCCACGTTGTATATTAAACTTCTTAACCTCCACTTTAGTTGCACATCTCTTCTCTTCACCTAACTTCCTCTTTTTATGAGATATCAACCTAACTTCTTTATACACTAATAGTTTATGTGCGATAATATTGGGGTTAGCCATAGTCTATGTGAACAGGTTGACATTTTGTGCAAGGACACGACAAATCTTCTTGGTATCTTCTATCTAGCAAAGTCCTAATTTCGGTACAATGATTTTCATCTTGTAATGGAACTGGGGTGACATCCTCTTCGGGCCCCACTCGATCAAGATTTATCCTTGGATCTAGGTCAGTTAGAGCGATGGTATAGTATCTTTTTGGACTTTGTTGATCTCAGTATGGTAAATTATATCATTGTTATAATGTTCCCTTATGCCAAAGGGAACTTCGTGGCCAAATGCAGGATGGAGACTATTGCCCCTAGTTGATTAAGGGATCATCCTCCAAGCTTAAAGTTGATTCCGTAGTTAGTTAATTCT
>Ga0209700_103458_pt1 | contig 30178 bp, 15 predicted proteins | sample SiratroredBW_FD_187528 | JGI IMG/M metagenome (GOLD analysis project Ga0209700, IMG submission 187528) | Root nodule microbial communities of legume samples collected from California, USA - Siratro red BW (SPAdes) (version 2) | ecosystem: Host-associated > Plants > Roots > Nodule | place: USA...
GTTGGGGGGGGGGGGGTAACGTTTCTGTGGGACCTGATTTAATTTTTCATGTTTGCATTGTTGCAGAAATCCTATGAAACCAAACAATACAAAAAGGGCCTCAAAGCAGCAGATGCCATTTTGAAAAAATTCCCAGACCATGGAGGTAGAAATTTTGTGTACCTGTTTTGCCTTTCCTTTCTGGTCAGGGGATATTTATTTTCTTCTTATTCCTTTAAATGAGTAACACAAAAAATTGATGTTTTTTTTCCTAACGTAAGTTGTTCTCTCTTCATCTCTTAATTATCTTGTTTTTTTATTTATGTGTCTGTTCCTTTCTTCTGGTTCATAGAAACTTTATCAATGAAGGGGTTGACTTTGAATTGCATGGATCGTAAGTCTGAGGCATATGAATTGGTTCGCCAAGGATTAAAGGTTGATTGCCTTTGATTTTGTACCATTTATCTATCTTCCCATCAAAGTTTGTAATGTGATCCAAGGTTACTGTTTTTTTTTTTTTTTTTTTTTTCTGGTGCAGAATGACCTTAAAAGTCATGTTTGCTGGCATGTTTATGGTCTCCTTTATCGGTCAGACAGAGAATATAGGGAGGCGATAAAGTGCTATCGAAATGCATTGAAAATAGATCCTGACAATATTGAAATATTGCGGGACTTGTCACTTTTACAGGTAGCATTTTCTCATCGCAGATGCGTAGCTTCATGTTGGTATTGTCTATCGATATGAATTGCCAGCAATGGCACTTTTATGATACTCTAGTCTCCTATCTATGTTCATTTATGACTCTTGATGAAGCTCACAGGTAGATATGTATGTTAGTCAGAAATAAATCTTTCTACAATTATTTGTTTCATTAAACACAGGCAGGACTATAAAGGTGGATGAATTATCTCTCTCCAACCTTTTTCCATTTGTAATCTTCCGATGCAAATGAAAGGTCACATCACTGAAGAGTCTGAGGATACAGTTGGAGATAAAAATAAGAGAAAACTGATTTCAGTGAATTTTCTTGATTGGACAATTCACACTTAGTTAAATGGTTTATATAAGCAGATTATTTTAATTAATATTAATACTGAATACAGTTCAGAAAAAGGGTAATTAAACTATCTCAATTTCCTGATGAACCTAAGCTTCACAACGTAGCTAATTGGAAAATGGATTGTAAGCAAGTTCTTTATATTTCAAACAGACACATATTTTTCAATGGTATTTCAACTGTGCATCGCTTTTCATATTATGCACTCACATTCAGTGAACTCTTCTATAATGCATTAAGTGTTTTGACTAACTGTGAATGTACCTTTACTTCTCACTATCAGGCTCAAATGCGAGATTTAAGCGGCTTTGTTGAGACACGGCAACAACTTCTGACACTCAAGTCAAATCATCGCATGAACTGGATTGGCTTTGCTGTTGCACATCATTTGAACTCTAGGTATGATTTGTGTGTATAACATTAAATGCTTTTGAGCTGACTTTGTACTAAATAGTATATGACCTAAGGATTATTTTCTTAAATGTTGTTTTTGCTATTTCGTGTATGAAACTTTAAAAGCTATAGCAAAGAAAAAAACAAGTGGCATTGTTGTAAAATCTCAAAATAATAGGAAACAAAAATAGGAAATGTTTTGCCAAGCTAAACAAGCCCTTAGTTTGTCAATTCTTTGTATATTTAGTATTTTGATGCTTTTGAGATAGAATTGGTTACTATGTGATTCTTTGCGAGTGTTATAGAATGAGTAATATTGCTGTGATTGTGCAAATAATCTAGTAGTAAATATATTAAAAGCAACAGAGCACGATTATGGGGATTAGAGTATCAGTTATTATTTTTAAATACACATGATGTGTTATATAAAGTACCTATGAATGAGTAAGTTAATTCCAGCATCCTTGTTATCTACCTTTGTTAACAACATCTATCCACATGGCATCAAGAGTTGGTCGAAACTTGCCCTAAACTCAGTGGGTAAGAACACAATGCTCACAATACAAGAATCAAAACCTTCAAATTGGCCTTATCCCATACAGTTAGTGGTGTTTTGTATTGATTTGGCGTTCTTGTCTCCAGTTTACAGTCCTCTCTTACATGTTGGCATCACAATGTAAGAGTGTGTGGTGGGATTGGTGCTTGCCCTCTGGTTTTCTACGTTTATTCTGCCTAGCCATTCCTGGTGTATTGCCTTCCTAATGGCCGAGCACAAAGAAACAGTAGTAGTGATGGATTCTGATGGTGATGAAGATCATAGGGCGCTAACTTAATGGATCTAGCCATTCGGATTGGACAAGACAGTTTGCATTTACCATTTTACCTTGGATGTATTCAGAGCGATGGTGATCTCACCAGTAGGGCCTCCTATAGATTGGATGAAACAAGCTTGGTCGAGAGTACTGGCTACATACATACATACTACATTATAAGGATCCTATGACAAAATTACATGTAAAGGTCATGAATTTGGCAATCTCTATGTTCTTGATACACATAATATTTCTCAATGTCGCAAAGTACTTATAAAATGCTTGAAAATTATAATTAAAACACAGAAAATATTCCTAAATCTCCTAAAATAATTAAAAAATATTGAAAAATGCAATTAAAATGAAGTGCTTCATAAAACAAGGTAATTTCTTTTTCCCATATTTGGGGAACAGGTGCGAAGTTGGGCGGGTGTTGTGTTCTTGTGGGTCTAGGATGTGATTAGACTTGGTAATGTTGTGGGTGGAGATTTTGGCACCAATGTTGTTTGTATAGCACCAAAATCACAATTCTCCTGTGAAGCTTTGGATCATGCTCACCAAGGCTTCGATGTTGATGGTTGTTTTTCAAACGACATAGTTTTATTTTGGTTTTTTCTTGTACTGAGCTTTTTCATATGAAACAGTGCATCGAAGGCTATCGAAATTCTTGAAGCATATGAAGGGACTTTGGAAGATGATTATCCTCCAGAAAATGAACGGTGTGAACATGGTGAAATGCTTTTGTATAAGGTCTTTCCTCTGGCTGTGGCTGCAGCTATTTTATGTTTAATGCATAATGCTGCTTCACATATTTTTTATTTGGTGTAACTTTTACTTTAATTATCTAGTGTCATAAAACATGATAGGATTTTGAACCGGCTGCTACTGTATGAATTTTTGTTTGATGTTACTGTTACTTTTATGCAGTATAGTTATTATAAGTCAAATAGTAAAGTTTCTCACAATCTATAATTACATTTTTTGGATATCTTGATCTAGGTAAATTGTGTTTTGTTGAATGTGAATATTTCTGTTTTCATCACTTGTGTATGCTTATGAATATGGAGTCTTTCATACTGTTCATATTCCACTATTAATATTTCCTTGACATGGTGATTTTCTGCATCAAATATATTCATCCAGATCTCCTTGATGGAAGAATGTGGATTTTTCCAGAAAGCTCTTGAGGAGTTGCAAAAGAAAGAGTTAAAAATTGTATGTTTTTTATTTATTGATTGAGTTAATTTGATAAGTCAACTTGGTATGAATGAGAAACATGATATGTTACCTGTTTCTTATTATATCTATAGGTTGATAAGCTTGCATATAAAGAGCAGGAGGTCTCACTTCTAGTCAAGCTTGGTCGCTTAGAAGAAGGGGAGAAATTGTACCGCACATTACTTAGCATGAATCCTGACAATTATAGGTGATCTTTCTGTCCACTTGCATTTTAAGTTTGAATGCCTGAATTGCAATATCTGTTTAGGTTTTTCTACCTGGCTTCCCTTTTGCTTTAGCCACAGCAGAAAAGGATATTTAGATGATTAAATCCTTTCTTCATTCATCTCTTTATGGATGGATAAGTTTTAGTTCATATCTTATTTTGTCTTGATATTACTGACTTGTGGAAACAGGAGAAGATTCCAGAATGTGATTGTGTTTTTGTTTTTAAGTTTTTATAAAAAAATTTAGAAAGCAATTTTCAAAAGCCATTTAGAGTTAAAATTGGGGAGAGAAGACATAAAAGGGTAGTATTGTTGTGAACTGGCAACCATAGCAGAAGTTTGACACACTCCCATGATATGATGGTAGCTTGGCAGATTATAAATGGCAGCTGCTACATGTGTGGGCGGACGGCCTTGGCATGAAATTTTATAAAATGTAAATATTGAGCCTTGGTTCTAGCCCAATACCGGCTTAAAAAGGATTTGAAATCCTTGATTGCAATCATAGACACAGTAAGGTTCTCTGCCTCTCCTGGTCTTCGTCATGAAGTTGCCTCCAAGCAAGTAACCGTCCACTGACAACCTCCTACGTGAACTTTTTTTTTTTTCCGTTGTAACTTTCTGTTTTTCAATTTTTTTCTTTAAAAATCTTTTTAGTTCAACCAAATTAATATTTTGGTTTCTTTATTCCGTTAAGCATCTATCATTTCCTTTTTCTTCTCCATTCTTCCTCCTTTTAGAACTTTATCATTTATTTCATTAAATTCTTTATTTTATTGCTTATTCAATTCTGCTTTCTCTAATTAAAATCTTTATTCCTTTTTTTATCTTATTTGTTTTTCTAATTCTGTTGTTGACTCTGTTTGTAAATTCTTTTGATTGACTTCCTTTTCTGTTTATTCAATCCTATTTTTATTTTTTTTTCATTCTACTTTCTTGCCTATTCAAATTCATTATTTTGAACTCTTGAACTTGATGAAAATGAGGTTGCTAGTAGTTTGTCATTAATGAAAAAGATGTTGTTAGTAGTTACGTCTTAAACTAGGAATTTAGTCTATGGTTCTTAACATATTTTGTTTGCATTATTATTATTTCATTTATTTATATTGTTTTTCTTTAGTGTGTGTGTGTGTGTTGTTTGCTATCTTCTGCCATTGGCCGCCATGCCATCCTCCATATGTTTGTAGTGATATTTTGCTCAGTTATAATCGTCCACGGCTGATAATACTGAAGTGAAAGGTAGAACTTGAGTAATAGAAAGTTGGAAGTAGAAACCTAAAACAACTTAGAGATTTCTGTTTTAATTTTTTAAAATCTAAACGGAGATATTAGTTTTGAGAAGTTTTCAAAAACTACTCTTATCAGACATGTTTTTACTTTTAAAAATAGAAAACAATTCTAAGACAAGAAATAAATGACCCTTTTTGTTTCACATGCTTTTTAAATTCCTTAAATGCCTCCAAAATGTTCATTTTAGTGGTTGTGCATTGACTCCCCTTTCTTTGTATTCGGTTTGCTTTTTATCCTGTCTACGATCTCACTGACTTGTAGAAGCTAAACAATTATTGGTGCTTCATGTTGATGCTTAGATACTACGAAGGCCTTCAAAAATGTGTTGGATTATATTCAGAAAATGGCCATCTTTCTCCTGAAGAAATAGATCAGTTGGATGCCTTGTACAAAACACTTGAGCAGCAATATAAGTGGTCTTCTGCTGCTCTTAAGGTAAGACAGCCAATTCTTATAGTTAGGCATCACATTTAATTTAATACCTGTCTTTTAGCATCACAAACTGCATTTAATTATTATGTTGTGTACAAGGAGAACCCCCTTCTCCCCTAGACTGGTGGTATATTAGTTTACTAAATGTTGTACTTGAGAATGAAAATATGAGAAAAATGCTCAAGAGATTGATTTATCCCTCAGCCCATGTATGTTTTTGTGTATGAGTTCTTACATCAGAGATACAAAGAAAAGCTTCACCTAGGTGAGGATGGATATCATAAAAAACAACTTTTTCAGAGATGAACAAATAAGTTAAACTATTTTAACAGTCTCCCTCAAGCTGGAGTATAAACATTGTTTGTACCTTGCTTGAGACATAAATTAAATTCGTGGTCCTCTCAAGAATTTAGTCAAAATATTTGCAAGCTAATCATTGGAGCTGACAAATCATGTGCGAATTTCCTCGGACAACTTCTCTAGAACAAAATGACAATCAATTTCTTTGTGTTTAGTTCTCTAATGAAATATGATATTAAAAGTAATGTGAATATCTGTTTGGTTATCACAACACATTTTTTCATCTGCTAAATTTCACAAAATTTCAGCTCTTAGAGGAGGAATTGTTTTATCCAAACAAGTGAGTGACATCATTACTCTAAACTCAACTTCAACACTAGTTTGTGCAACCACTTTTTGTTTCTTGCTTTTCCAACCAATAGTATTGTCTTCAATTGAAACAGAATATTTTTGTGAAACATGTGTCTATACGAATCAATAGCAATACCCAAATATCTAAGTATTTCCCTTATCTTTGTAACAATCCTTGTCCCTTTTTGATGCATGTGAGGATGTGAATGACATCATTCTGATGACCAAAGATGAGGAGCCTGTATAAACTAACTAATCACTCCAACTGCAAAAGACAAGTCAGGTGTGATAACCGTGAGATAAACAAGTTTCTTAACCAGTCTTCTATATCTTTCTAAAATCTAAGAAAGGTTCACTTTGTTCTGACATGAATTTTTGATTTAGATTCATAGGACTATCTATAGGTCTACAATTAATTACGTTGTTTTTTGTAGGATCTAAGGCATTTTTTCTTTGACAAATTACAATACCTTCATTTGATTGAGCTACTTCAATACCTAGAAAGTATTTAAGACATCCAAGATTTTTCGTTTGAAAGTGATTGCATATGTGTCTCTTTGGCCGAGAACTTTTAGTGGCATCATTCCTTGTGATGACAATGTCATCAACATATACAATTAAGTGCACTTTTCTTAGGAGGTATGACAAAATTTGCTTCACTACGTAGCCCAAACATTTGTATGATGTGGCTTATTCTAAACAAAAGCAGGTGGAGATTATTTGAGACCATAGAGAGATCAATATAATTTACAAACTAACCAACACTCCTCTTGAGCAACAAACCTAAGAGGTTGCTCCGTGTAGATCGCCATGAAAAAAGACAACTGTTTGTTTATTTGTTTTTTTCAGAGAATACCACTGGATTTTTTACAAGGTGACAAGTTTCGAGAAGCAGCAGCTAGTTATATTAAGCCTCTCCTAACTAAGGTATACATGGGTCTATTTTGGTGTGATATATTCTGCCTACATTACTGCTTTCAAAATTAAATTGGGATTACATTTTGTGTTGCTTATAGGGAGTTCCATCTCTTTTCTCGGATCTTTCTTCGTTATACAATCAACCTAGGAAGGTCAGTTTTATTACTAACATACTTTTGCTTAAATAATATAGGTTGTTATTGTAAAACATAGTGGTAGAAAATTCTGATTCTGAGTTCTGCTTTTCACTTTGTCCAGGCAGAGGTTTTGGAACAGATCATTCTTGAGTTAGAGAGTTCACTTAAGTCCACTAGTCAATATCCTGGATGGTAAGAATTGAGATATGCTTGTTAACATCTATGTTTTAGAGTTGTGATAAGGATGTTCACACGGTAAAAGTGTGAGGCTGCCTTTGTTAATGTATATTGTGTTTGGAGTTTGGAGTGAGGAAAGAGAAAAATTGTTAGTAACAGTTGGAGTGATTAGTTAGTTAGTTAGTTAGATAATTTATAGTTCTGATATCAATAGTTTGTTCGGTGGATTGCTATGTTTCACTCAAGCAATTCAGAAAATTTCTCTCTAAGTTGTCTAATTTTTTTTTTCTCAAATAATGCCAACACAAATCAGGCATGTTAAGCTAATAAAATTAAGTCGCTTTACATATTGTCAAGAATGTTTATTTCATAAATGTTCTTGGACAAATCTACTCCCATGCCTCTCTAATGACCCTTCTGGGTCCTTCTTGTAATATATTATAAAAAGCTTAATTATGTTCTTACTTTTAAAATTTAGGATAAGTCTGATTTTTGTCCCAAAAATTTTAAAAAGTTCATTTTAGTTCCTCAAATTTCAAAAACTATTGTTTTAATCTCTAAATACTAAGAGTCTATAATAATTTTTCAAAATCGCTTTTAGTCCCTCAAATTTAGTTTAGGGACTAAAACCATATCTTTTCAAATTTGAGGATCAATATCAGATTTACCTCAAAATTCAGGGCTTAAAAACATAAATTAAACTTTTATAAAATTACAACAAAGACAATGTAAATCTTGGGGGAGGATATGTCAAATTAGATAATAATAAAATATTATATTTAACAAATAAAAATATATCTAAACAACATTTTTAAATAAATATAAAAAATGATAGTGTCAAACTTTCATCTCCCTTTAAATTGAAGTTTTGATACTTTGGAACTTTTGTCTTGTATAACAATCAATCCTCATCCTGTATCAGGAAGGAAAAAGAGCCACCTTCAACTCTGATGTGGACTTTGTTCTTCTTGGCTCAGGTTTGTGCTTATTTTTTCTATCATGTTCTGTAACACTATTTTAGGTTGCTCTTTTTTTATTTCTTTTTTTCCTACTCAGTGAGTTTTTACTGTGCAGCATTATGACAGACTGGGCCAATATGAAATTGCTCTTTCTAAAATTGATGAGGCTATTCATCACACACCTACTGTCATTGATCTGTATTCGGTCAAGGTTTGCTTATATTCATTCACCAAATTGTTTTTAGTTCCCTATTATATAAATTTGTTTGTGCATGAAGATGTATATAACAGATGTGTCTGGAGAACCAATTAACAGCATTCTAATAGATGTGTCTGGAGAACCAATTAACAGCATTCTATAGTATCGTATACAAAATTTATGTATAAATTTTCTACTTTAAACAGAATATAACCAGTTGTATTATACATGCATGCTTGCAATAAATTAAAAAGGTTAAAATGCGAGTTATTATTTATTTCTTCAATAAATATTAATGAGGCAAAATAAGATAAGATATTCTATATCTGGCCTAATAAATCAATTTCCAAGTATTGATGAAAATGAAATTGAAAAACGTGTTCAATATTTTTTTTTTTTCTATAAGAAAATTATGATTTATAAACATGCCACATATTCAAATTTTGAGAGGAGAGTTTTGTAAAGAATTTTTTTGCAAAACTGCTTTATTATCTTGGTAAGCTCGTTATAGAGAAAAATGAGGCAAGTTAAATGATTTAATCACAAATAATGTTTCTAAGATCAAATGTTGGTGAAAATGAGGGATGTAGTAGGAATTAGGGTGGTAACTTGCATTAACAGTCAATAGCAAGCACACAAACTTGTTGAATTGAATGATTGATAGGTGTTTTCGTACAACAGAGTCGGATACTGAAGCATGCTGGTGATATGGTTGCTGCTGCTGCATTTGCAGATGAAGCTAGATGTATGGATCTTGCTGATCGTTATGTAAATAGTGAATGCGTTAAGCGCATGCTGCAGGCTGATCAGGTTGTCTATCTGTATATTTGAATTTAATTCCCTCTCACATGTTGTAATGTATAGTTTATACCTGTTCTGACTTTCTTTGGATCATTACCTTGATGCCCAGGTGGCTTTGGCAGAAAAAACTGCTGTATTGTTCACAAAAGATGGTGATCAGCACAACAACCTACATGATATGCAGTGCATGTGGTTTGTATCTAATAATGTGTAATATTTCTGTACATACTAGCTATAGTATGGTTTCATTTTGTAACACACTCTAGCATCTATAATTTGAAGGTACGAGCTTGCCTCTGCTGAGAGCTATTTCCGCCAAGGTGATCTTGGACTGGCTCTAAAGAAATTTCTAGCTGTGGAGAAGCATTATGCTGATATTACAGAAGATCAATTTGATTTTCATTCATACTGCTTAAGGAAAATGACATTGCGTCCATACGTGGAAATGCTTAAATTTCAAGACCAATTGCATTCACATTCATACTTTCATAAAGCAGCTGCTGGAGCTATCAGGTGAATATATGCAGTTTTTAATTGCTTTACTGTGTGTTGTTATCCTAGTTAGTGTTCCAAATTGGGTATATTGTTTCCTGCCTTGCAGTCCTTGAGAGGTCAAGAATTTCTTATTTATGCTTCATTTTTGGTGATTTCTTGTAATTTTGACTTAAAACAGCATCACTTTGTTACTTCCACAGCCTAAATTCATACAGGCAAATGGAATTCCCCTTTGATATTGTATTTATGTTATCATGCTTGTATTGTTCGGGGTTGCAGATGTTATATCAAATTGCATGATTCTCCTCCAAAGTCGACAGCTGAGGAAGATAATGACATGTCTAAGTTGCTTCCTTCTCAGAAAAAGAAAATGAGGCAAAAACAAAGGAAGGCAGAAGCTAGAGCTAAGAAAGTAATCACTGCTACTGCTTCTGTGGGGAAATTCTTACTGGAAAGGTATTCATGTTATTTTTTTTTTTCCTTTTAGGAGGCAGAAGAAAAAAATGAAGAATCAAGTGCTGGTGTGGTATCAAAGTCTGGGAAACGGCATGCAAAATCTGTTGATCCTGATCCACGTGGTGAAAAATTGATACAGGTTAATTTCAATTCATTTAGAGTAAGATGAGTATAATCATGAACCAACTCATCCAAAAGAAAAGTTTAAGATGTTGTGTGAAGCCATGAAGTCTCATCACGTTGGACAATCTTATCTTTGATAAGACACCTCATGCAAGATCTCTATGGATTATAAGCACAGATAATGCCCATGCTTACTCTACTATGTGTAGATCTTTTTTAAATTTGAAAAATGGTAGCAAGAACTGAGCTATTGACAACTTAGTCATACCTGCTCTGGTCCACATCATGTTCCTCCATTATAATATATATAATATATTTGGTGAAGCCTTTATTATATCTCTCACAAATCCCAGTTGTTCCAAAGATGGATCCTTAAGCATCATTTAAATCCAATTCTGCGTGCATGTGTAAGACACTCAATATGTAATTTTGGCTGAAAATGTTCTTTATGTTTCTAATCCTTTTTAATGAAAAAGGTTTCTTGGTTAAAATGCAATGTTGAATGCAAAGACAGCTTTCACAGTTTGATTATCTGCACGTATTAACAAAATTGGTGTAGTTCATAATTTGGTTTATCAAAAACTAATCAGCAGTGATATGTTTCTGCAAAAATTCGTTGATACGTTTGATGGAAATTATTCTGATAAATTATGCATATTCAGTTATTGTAGTTGTTAATGCTGATATTTTAGTGTTCATTGTGCATTTTTTCTCCTGCTTAGGTTGAAGATCCATTGTTGGAAGCCACAAAATACTTGAAGCTGCTTCAGAAGAATTCACCTGACTCATTGGAGACACACTTTCTCTCTTTTGAGTTATATATGAGAAAACAGAAAATTTTACTTGCCGTACAGGTAAAAATATGTCAATGAGAAGCCAATATTTTTTTTGTATTTTTGAGCCTGGGTTGGGTTACAGCATCATATTCCAAGCTATTAATTGCCAGTTTTGTAGTTTATTTGGGTTAACAGTTCGGTGTCTTCATAGACACTTCATATTTAGGGGCCTCTATGTTGTGATTTTATGCTGATTAATTGAATATGTATGTGTTATTTTTCATTTCTTAGCATTATAAAACTTGCTAGATTTTGCACTTTACCATTTTTGAATATGATGCCAATTAATCATGTTTTGTTCTCAATCTATGACTTGTAGGCTGTTAAGCAGTTACTGAGGTTGGATGCTGAACATCCTGATTCTCATCGTTGTCTGGTATGCTTTTTTTCTCTGAAGAACAAAGTCAACAAATAAATTACATGTCATTGGGATTACAAAGTTTAGGATTTTAATGTTTATCAATATTAGAACATTGCATGGTAACATCTGATGTTACTTGTGCTTGTCATCTTTTTAATTTGTTTATATTTTTAGCATTTAGTACTTGCAAATTCGATAATCTTCAAAATCTGTTCCTTTGAATTTGCTACAAGTCGCACGCAGTTTCCCCCTCCCTTTTGTTTTATTTTTCTCGCTTTTGAGGATATTAGTTCTCTATTTTGATATCTTTTTTCCTCCATTAAACATAATGATTCTTTTAGCCATCATTCAATTTTTAAGTCCACGTGTTGCAGATTAAATTCTTCAATAAAGTGGGATCAATGAATGCTCCTGTGACTGACACTGAAAAACTTGTTTCGAGTGTCTTAGAAGCTGAGCGCCAAACTATTAGGTTCTCTGGTGCAATTGTTTACATTCTTTTTTCTCCTTTTATTGCCTTTTGTGGTCCCCTATATTCATTTTCCTTTATGTATGATTTAATTTTTAACTTTCTCTGGTTGTTCTTTTTATGTAGTCAGCTGCATGGGAAATCTCTGTTTGAGACAAATAATTCTTTCCTTGAAAAACATGAAGGTTATACTCGCCATTAAGATGAGGATTTGTTATCACCCATATGGTTCAAATTTGATTGTGAAGATCTTTTATTTCTTATTTTTTCCTCTTGTTTACAGATTCTTTGATGCACAGAGCTGCTTTTGGGGAAATGTTGTATGTTTTGGATCCCAACAGAAGGCCTGAGGCTGTCAAGTTGATTGAAGAATCAACAAATAACCTTGTACCAAGGTAAGAAGAAGCTCGAGTTTCATGCTACAAGTCGGGTCATGTCTTCAAACCGGTACACCACTCACATGCATGTGATGCACACCTGTTTTTGGATAAAATTTTATATTTCGTACTTCAGCATTGCTTCATACGTTTCAGCGTGCTAATCACATTTTGACTGACAGGCTGAAAAGGTTTACTGGAATTCATTGCCTTACCTAGCTCTCTATCAAAGATATTTTGAAATATGATGGGGGAATTAAATAGAAACTAAAATTTAAAAACAAACATAGCTTATCCTATAATTTTTTGGGGTTTGCAGTTTGCCATATGTAATTTGTGTTTATGGCAGTGTTCTTCTCAGAACTAAATCGTTTTTACCTTTCACTCGGTTTTGGTTTCTAAACCGAGTAATGGCAATATATAATGCAATATTTTGTTATTATAGAAATGGTGTGCTTGGATCGATCGGGGAATGGAAACTTAAAGATTGTATTGCAGTTCATAAGCTTCTTGGAACAGTTCTTGTTGATGAGGATGCTGCATTAAGTAAGTATCATTGTGATTTTCTATTGCTTGATTATATTTTATATAAATGGCCTTAAGCACAGACAAGTGTATGCCATGAATTTTTTGGGATATATTAGGTATGTATGTGTTTGTGATCTCCAAGAGCAATGTGTATTTGGTTTCTTACATTAACAATTTGCTGTTTGCTCTGAGGAGATTTATATTATTTTTAGATTTATATTATTTTTAGAAGGAAAAGATAATAACGAAATAAAAAGTCTTATTTTTTAACTGAATTTTATTTGGTTCACATAACATTTAACTAAAATGTCTTCTGTTATATCTGCGAAAGGGAAATTTTAATTCTTAATCTTCACAATTTCCTTCTGAAATTTGAGTTTCTATATCTTTCTGGACATTTGTGTTATTTTGACACTCGCATTGTAGTGATGCATCACAATGACTTCTCATTCCTTCAATACCGTTGAGTTTCTATATCTTTCTGGACATTTGTGTTATTTTGACACTCGCATTGTAGTGATGCATCACAATGACTTACCTATTCCATGTGGAATAGTCAGAGGAAAACCCCCTGAAGGAGATACAATATTTTTTATATTCTTTAAATTTGGAATTGTAAATTTGCTTGCAGGATGGAAAGTGCGCTGTGCAAAGTTTTTCCCATACTCCACCTACTTTGAGGGCAGTCGTAGCTCTGCCGTTAATCAGATAAGCAAGAGCACTGAAAATGGGAGTTCTAACCATGTGGAATCCGCCCCATCAAATGGGAAACTAGAAACATTTAAAGATCTCATAATCTGAGGAAGTTGAAGACGAGCTAAAAAATGGTTTGCAAGTTACCTAGTTTGGATGCTTGGTAATTAAAGCTGCATTTGAAACACCACCAAAACTAGGCTGCAGTTCCCAGCAAGGGTCCTGCTAAGTTATATCAAATACTGGACAACTCACGGACGTATTTTCTTTGCACGAGTTCTCCCTCTAAACGATGTGTATAACTCTGCCGCAATTATGTTTTAGGGTTGAATTTTTTATTTGCTCACCCCCTTTTTCCCCGGATGTTGAGAGAAGGTTGTGCATCTTCGTCCACGGTTTACTGTTTACGTCGCAGGGAGAGCTGCAGAAATTTTAAGTTTATGGTCCTGCATTCGGCCAGCAGATACCCCAAGAGCATGTTGTACTTGTCCTGTTTGTTGGCTTATTTATCATGTATTAGTTATTTTACTATTTCAAAATTTTGCTTTAGATTCCATGTGAAAATCTTGATGTTGAATGTCACAGAAGGTTGAGAAGATTTGTAAAATTTATTATTTAAAAAAAATCAGACACAAGTGGCACAAAAACATAATTTTGTAGTTCGAGTAAATTAAATTATACATTCATTGCAATTCTAATGATATTTGCAAACTATATCAGGTCTCAATTCTGTCCGCTTGAATTTTAAATCTTCACGCTCGATATTTCCTAAACCAGATACTTTCTACCACCAGAAACCCATTTGCCTAAATTCCTCGTATACGGTGCAAGCCAATTTTGTTCTTCCATTATTGCCGCATTTTTGTTGAGCTGACGGTCATATATATAAATATTTTTTAAATATGCTTATTTGCCAGTTATAAGATCATAAGAGCACGTATATATAAAGATGTCAGTAGTTTATTGTCGCAGAAGTTTATGGCTGAAGTGTTTAAAGTAAACAATCGATAATTTTTTTGCTTAAAATACGCAATTAATAAAGTCCAGTTAATTGAAGCAGGCAGGATTTGGATCAAAAATAAAATTTATCAGTGCTTAAAATTAAAACAGTTCATAAGTAATAAGTACAGTGAGGGGAAGCAGCTGGTTGAGATTGACATCATCACGATATCAAAACACCATTTAAGAAAAACATTCAGCTCATCTTACGGTTTCAAATAAAAAAATCAACATTTTAAGTAAATTTTGTGATATGTACAGATGGAAAAAGGATAAGCGAAGAAAGATTCGAAACATCCTATTTTCTACAAATAATACTTGGTGAGTATGTATAACTGGTGCACAGATGTTGGGGGGGAATAAGAGAAAGCGACTAGGACTGGTAGAAACACAAATCTTTACCTTTTACTAGCACGCAACATCACACATGCTGAAGGTGTTACTTGATTTCCAAAGGTTTAATGATGTACACTTACTTGAAAAGCTGCAACTTGACGTGGGATATTCAGCTGAGATAAACTTTTGCAGTGTTGGTATCCATTCTGACCTAGTGAGTACTGGAGTCCCAGGCTGAAGGTGACTCTCCATTACTCGTACCAACTTCAGTTTTACAAAGAGGGCATGATGCATTGATCTTTAACCATTTGTCAACACACACTACATGAAAAACGTGAGAGCAAGGTAACTCCCTAAGCTCATCATCGTCTACGTATTTTGCTAAGCAAATGCAACAAACCTGCAACAAATTCAGAAATTTATTCAGTTAAATTATTCTCCACATGTGAAGGATCACAGATCATAACGATTGGCAACAAAATTTTTGCTCCATCCTTAAGAATCACTTGCATTCAGGTTCTACTTACATCTGAAAACTCGTTAATATTCATTCTTCTTTTGGCCGAATGTAAGCATGTACAGAGGTAAATATTGTCAATTCATAACATCAAAACAATATATATAATGACCCCCATTAAACTTACAGCGTCTTCTCCTGAAATAACTCGCTCTTTTTCTGTTCCTGCAGCCAAAATTCCACCTTCATCTATAGCTGCATTGACATCCTGATCACCACCATTTTCATTGTTCTTCAATTTGAACTTGAAGATTGGTAGAGCATTAATCGATTCTACTGTTGCTCCTCTATTTTGAGAAAAATCCTCCCGAATGCCCAAAACAGAAATTATACAAGGTAGGCAGCAACAAATAGTTGCACAAAGTATAAATGGCATTGCATATCCGATACAGCTAAAGGTAAGAAATACAATACATAACCTGCATGAAATTGCCAAGATTATTTAAAGGTTCAAGAATGTAAAATTCTGGCTGCACAATAACAGTGAGTTTAAGGTACCTATACAATTGTGGAGCATCAGAAGGAGAAGTGTGACCTCCAAAGATCCAAACATTTCCAACTACAAACCAAACTGCAAAGAAGCAATCCAAGGCCATCTTGAAATGGTCTACTAATCCATTAAGCCTGCAATTTAGCAAAGAAAAATTATGTTCTTAGTGTACTAGTAGTTCATTAAACATGATAAATCAAACTGAGATTCAAGGTTTTGTATTCAGTTTAATTTATCATTAAATAGCATGACGAGGAAATAGTGTTACAACTTCAAAATATTTCAAGGTTTCCTATCTTCCCCAGTCACCGAGCTCTAGTTGAATCTCGAAACATATTTCATTTAGTCTGTAATTTAACAAGGAATTATCTCTGCCTGGAGAATTTACTAAATATGGATAATGTTAGGCAAGGTGGAATTTTGACATCAATAACCTCAGAGGCAACAAGATGTTATAATTTAGCCACTACAATTATACTATCATTATCATCAACAAAAAAGAGATGTCGTCACTACTGCCGTCACGTCTTGAACATTATCAAATATCCAAACTTTAAGTAACATTTTCTCCATTGGTTCCAGAAGTGTTATATATAACATATGAATCTACTTTTAATTGAAAAATCAAACAACCAGATGAGGAGGAGGATATATAATTCAGGACATATTAGTCCATGGACAGTTATGAAACCTTGCCAGTGTCTCCAATATGGGGAGCAGAAAACCTAATATGCACTCGTTCTTCTACTCCTAATCATCTGAATCCTTGGCTCCTTTGTTTCGTACATCATCCAACTACTCCCCCCTCCCTCCCCAAAAGTGAAAAAAAAAAAAAAAAAGTGGCCAAATAAATAAAGTCATATACGTATGCCTTTCTTTGGAGTTAACTATTGGACACTTTCAATTAATTGAAAACCACAATCCCATTACCACCCATGATGAATATTGGGCAAAAAGTACGTCACAGGAATAAGGTTATTTGCCTGTAGAACAATAAACTAATAGCGTATTCAAAAACCAAAATTATTATTTTTGAAAAATTCAGAGACCATATATATCCAAAAACAAATCCAAGTCGGACGAATGTAAGGATTTACTAAACAAACCAAACACTCACTTTTATTTTGTGAAAGTGCTTGCAGATAAAAGTTCTAGAAAAATGCAATGAAAAAAGTCATCTATAATGTAGATGTCTCATATCACATTAAGATTGAAAATTAGTTTGCACTATTTTTCTTCCTTTCTAGGCAGCATACAACACACCATATCAGGGACATTATACCATCAATGGGGAAACAAACCGATACTCATTGTAATAAACGGCATATACTAAATAAGGACTAATCCAGGATTGTAAAAAACATACCTAGACGTAAAGGCTCCAGGAATTATAGTGTTTCTTGTGGCCGATTGTGTAGCATGACCATTCTCCTCATCTGAGACATGAGAAACATAGATGGCAGTATAGGCACGATCTGGAGGATTGCTTCCAGAAGATCCTTGAGATGGTTGAGAGGACTCTTGTTCATTGCTTTGATTACGGTTTCGAAAACGCCAATATAGAATAGGAAGTGTGGCAACACAACCACATGCATAACCTACAACCCATGCAAATAATGGAGCTTGGGGATTTTCATTCCTGGACAGCGACAGAACGACTATAGATGCTATGATCTGACTCACAGTGACAAAAAGCTCAACAGAAATCCACAGTCCAGAATTCAATGGACTCCGTCCACGCTGACCATATCCTTCACCTCTTCTTAACAAAGCTGAATTTCTAGAGTTTAATCTGGATGCAGAAGATGAAGATGCTTGATGAGTGGAATCTTGTGTGTCCCCAGCTGGTTGATCTCCATTCTGCATGGAGTGTTGATCATTATGAGAAGACATGGCTAGAGCTTCACCATGCATAGTAATGTCAATTACGTGCTGACGACCATTACGATTTTCCGGTTGCTCCATCAGCAAAGGGTGTTGGTCCGTTTGGGTATTGCTATTTGAACCCAGAGAAGTAACATCCATTTAAATCACCAAAGTAAAACACGATAAGGCATAGATTGGTTGCAATGATGTTTCCAGCCTGCACTATCTCCTGGTTTGATACCTGATGACGCCCAAATCCACCGTAATACTCCAATTCCAAACCTTAAGTTTTGAGATCTCACCGGGCCTTAAAAGGGGGATTCACTTTTTTCCTGATCAAGTAACCACACATACACAACTTTATATACTAAAATCTCACCACTCACTAATCCTATAAACTGTTTTATCCAAGCTAATCCATACGTTGAAAGTGAGAACACTATAGTGCATTTTATAACAGTAGATTATCTTGAATGTTATTTACACAATGATGCAGTTCCAATAAGAACAGAATGTAAAGTGGGACAAACATGGCATTAGGAACTAAATCCACGTCATAGATAGTTACATAGTTAATTAACATTCATCTAAATCACCAAAGTAAAACACGATAAGGCAAATAAGTAGCAAAAATGTTTCCATCGTGCACCTTCTCCTGATTTGATTCTTGACGACGATCAAATCCACCATAATACTCCAAACAAAATGTGCTGAAACATTGCCGGGTCTTGAAAGGGGTATTAACTTTTTCCTGAACAAACAACCACAGATACATAACTCTATATATCAAAATCTTACCACTTCCTAATCCTATAAACTGTTTTATCCAATGTAATCTATATATGTTGCAAGTGAGAATACACTAATGCATTTTATAACAGTAGATTATCTTGAGCGCTATTTACACAAAGATCTAGTTCCAATAACAACAGGATGCAATGCCAATTCCAAAAGAAGAGCAGTAAGGTTTGAATTGAGCATAAAATAAGGGTTTAAAGTAGGACAAACATGACATTAGGAACAAAATCTATGGTCATAAATAGTCACTCAGGTAACAGTGAATTCAGAAGAAAATAGTTTTTCCAGAAACAGAAACCTAGTAAATCCTAATTCCGAGTAAAACACAAAACCCAATCCCACCACATCTGTCTCATTGAGAAAAATTGATCAATTTTCGTGCGTCGTTATAGCAACAAACAGTGTGATCCGCCCAACAGAAACAGCAAAAACATTTGACATCGGAACCAAAATAAATCGAAACGAAAGCTGAAGTTGCAAAAGAAAAAAAAAAAAAAGAGAGAGAGAGAGAGAAAGAGGAATGTGAGTGTGGAGAAGAAAGTGTTCACCTGATTCAGCTCACGCAAACAAACGATTCCAAGCTCACTGTGTGTGCCGTTTCTTTTGCTGCAGATTTTCGATTTTTACTAAACAAACAAAAACAGAACAAACGTTCAATGAAGCGAAAAATAATATATTATCAATAATTGAAATATTTAATATAACGTCAGCATTACCTTAACACGTCTCTCATAAAAGAAACGAAGCGGAAACGTTGATGTCACAGCCATGAAGTCGTGTTGTCCACTCGCGCTCTTCACCGTTCGATTTGAATAAACGTGTGTTCAACGGCTGATGATATAAAAGGAAGTCAATCTAAACGACCTATAATATTTACGATGATAAATAAACGGAAGGCTCGGTCTTTTTTATTCTAAGATGTGGTTGTTTTTAAAATAAGAAAATTATATTTTTTGTGCACACTAAATAATAAATTAAATATGGATTAACTTGATCTGCTTAATATGTTTTCATCTATATTTAAATGAATTAGTTAGTTTTTTAATAGAATATTCGTTAAGACACTTTAAGAAAACAAATGACTATACATTTTTTGTAAAAAAATTATCCTTGTCGTTAGGAAGATTATTTAGATAATAAGGATTTGTTATCCTTAATTATATTTTTTATTTTTAGAAATAGATAAATCAATTTTATAATTAAAGATGAAACTGTTTTAACGAAAAAGATAAAAGTAATCGTCTTAGTCATACCATGAATTAAAACATAATGTTTCATTAATGTATAAGTTATCATAAATTGTCACAACTTTTTTTAAGTATATCACATTACTTTTAAGGCACATTAGTTGCTTATATAGATATGGATCAATGTAATTTTGGAACTTTTTATAATTATTATAATTTTAATTAGAATGGTTGAATGATCATATATAAATATATAGAAGGATAAAATTATTAAAAGGAATCACTTTTGTGATGAAAAAACAATGATATATTTAATGAAAAATAAAATTAGTACTAGTGAAAATTAAGTACTAATGAACATTAAGTGCTATTTAGTGAAGATCAGTATAAAATTTAAAGAATTTTAAATAATTTGACCTATTTCAGATAAAAACATAATAAAAAATTATGAATTCTGACATGACATATCATAAAATTTAAGATTCGAAACCTTACTAATCAAATATACATTAATTAAAGTGTGGATGTTATAAGAAATTTCATTGAAATAAAAATTGTAAGAAGAACTTTAACTGATGTAATATAGTATATTCATAACAAAATAATTAAAATCCAATATAAGAATTCTTACAATAAATATTACTAAGTGATTAATTAACAATATAGTATCACTTATAATTATACCATGTTTATATGACAACTAATTAATATTACATTTTATCCGTCAACATTCATGTTCATGATTTGTTGAAATTAAAGAAAAATGAGAAGATGACCCTCGTATAAAATACCTACAAATTCTATAGATGAGCCCCTAAAATATAAGTAGAATTCTCCGGAGTTGTTACAAAATTTTCTTTAAATTTAAAAGTGTTCTAAACACACAAGCTACAAAATATGTTTTGCATATCCCAAATTAGAAAACATTAATATAGTATGTGAAATTTTATACTTGATATTTTTTAAGTGGAAATGATAGAAGTTTTTGAGAGACTTTGTGTGAAAAAACATTCTCAAATAATTGTTCGGAGAAATAAATAAATAAAAGATATTTATTGTTAATCCTGGAAATTTTAGGTCAAAAAAATCTTTAATGTGCTTTGTGTTTGAGAAAAATTTGATAATAGGGTACAGTAATACATTTCGGACCTTCTATCTCTTTCCTTTTTACAATTTTATTTTATTTCATTTAGAAAGAGTTTTATAGTATTAAACGGTGGGAACTAAAATATTCTTCTTAACTAAGTTTGTAAAAATATCAAAGTCTTTCTATTTTCAATACAACATTTTGAAGAAAGGTGTGAAATAAATTCAAGAGTAGGTTCAAACCTTTCGTTTGTCTAACAAATATTTTTCTTAAGAGATAATTTTTTAAGACACAATACGACAAAAAAAAATCCAAGCATTTTTTTTTAATAATGATTCAAACACGTGTTGATTGTGCTGTGAAAAATAACTTTTTTTAATCTCTAGTTAAATTTATTAATTTTCATATAAATTTTTGATACGGGATAAATGTGATATTTAAGTTACTAAGACATTATAAATATATAATTTTTCGATAATTATCAATATAATTTCTAAAAGAACGAAAAAGTCTGTTTTGATCTCAAATAGGTAAGATATATAAAACTAAGTCCTGCTGGTAAATTCATGAAATTTTTTTATCATTAAAATATAAAATTGTGGATCAATTTTCTTACTAAATTAGTAATTATTTTATCATTAAGCTATAATATAATATTATTGAGTTAAATTTTATTTTTTACATATTCCATAATTAAATTACTTTTTTACTACATCTATCAAATTGAAGAGAAACTTGTTCGACCATAAACTATATTTTAGTATTAATACAGTCTTAATTAAGTCTAATTGAAATTTAGTTACCGTATCAAATTAATAAGCTTTAAAAAATGTTTTTAATTCAAAGAATCCACTTTCGTATTTTTTTTCAATTTTAAAAATAGTAACTCTTGTGTTGAAAAAAAAGAGTATAGTATATCTCTGAATTTATTGTTGTAAAATGTTATTGATATTAATGAAAAAAGAGGTTTCTTAATATATTATATTTTTAAATGCACAAACTTATTATTATTTAACTGTAACGATTATTTTAGCCATAAATTCAATTAGAAGTTTCGCATAACCTGATTACTTTATTAATTTAAAATAACTATGTATCGATCTACGTATATGTATGTATGAATAACAAAACCGTACGTGGCGACAGGAAAGACAATTCAATGTATTTAAAAAAAATGGTAATTGCTTCCTGCGCCATAGGTTTTGAACCTGCACCCTATTAACGGAAGGAAATGACTAAAATGCTTTTCTGTATTTATAATTCAATAATTTCTGGATTTAGTATTCTGAAATATGTTTTGAATTTAAAATTCTTGAACCTATTTTCGAAATATCTTTTCTAGAATAAAAATGTTACATTCTGAAATATGTTGTTCAGAAGGTAAATTTTTTGCATTTCAAAAGAAAACTATTTTAAAAGCAAATTTAATATTTTGGAAATTCTATTCTTAAAATCAAATAACTTATTCCGGATTATGATTTTTAGAATATAAACTTGACTGGAATATCTTTTTCAGAATGTAAAAATTAGCTTTTAAAAAATATATTCTGAAATATAATGGAATATCTTTGTGTACATTACGTTGGTGTTGATGGGCAGATGGAGAAAAATCTGAAGGAAATGGAGGGTTGGAATGCACGTTGCAAGTTTATACCCACAAACAACTACAGTATACAATGGTGGGCCCCCGATAAATTTGGGTCTTCTGCAAGTAGCGGAAGGCCCAAGCCCGTGTCTGGGCCCACTTGTTTGACGAATCCTATCATCAATTCTCGTAGCAAGGAAAATGGTTATTGTTTGAAGCGTGTAACTCGATCTTTTTCAAATTTAAGAGACTTTCAATTTACCAATTCAGATATTTTGCCACGTTTGTCTGACTTTATTTCCAATAGAATATGCCTCTGATGAAGTTATGGTTTTGATGTTTTGGGTAATTTTGAAACTTATACGTAAGAAATGAGAGACTATATACACTTCATAGTAGTATTAGTAATCATAGAGATTCATTTTTTATTGATTCTATCGATATATTTGGTGGAGATAGGAGAACGACAAAAAATAACTAATAAGACCAATAATGAAATATGGAAGATACAATATATATATATATATATATATATATATATATATATATATATATATATATATATATATATCTGAAAATTAGTTTAAAAAGGAACTTCAGAAGAAAATAAAGATAACTACTACTTAAAGAAACCATTAATTATTTTATTAAAATATAAAATGAAGAAATAATTTATATACATTTACAAGAATGCAATGATATTAAATTGTTATAGATGACTGTGTTTAAATAATTATTATTCTTACTAAGGAAACTAAACTGCATTTTCATCCACAGTTTTTGTTTAATCGGAAAAAGGAATGGCATTGTAATCATTAATTCCACTGTTTAGAAGCATCGACAGTTTAAACAAGTACTTAATTTTATCTCTAAAGAAAAATGTCACTGTACATTCTTTATTTTATTTTTTGTACTTTGCTATACTAACTGTAGTTATAAACAAAAAGGGAAAAAAGAATGAATAATGACCATACTTAATTGTAGAAGTCATGATCATTATTCTTTTAATATTTTGTAGAGTCATAATAATTGTTTCGTTTAATATTAATGATGTTAATTAACTTGTTATGTTGTCTGGTTTTGGTGATGATGTAGAATAATTAAGGGCCAACTGGAAATGAACTTGGTAGGTCTAAAATAAAGTCTCTCTGTCGTCTATTTCTACAATAATTTTCAACGTTAAAAATTCTTTCATTCCAACATGAACTTTGGGACAAAAATTCTGTGTTTTAAACTTTTGGTGTTATTTTTTGTTTAAAATTAGAATTTAATCTGAATAGTTAGTGTCGACTTTCAATATTGACTTTTGTTGTGGGGATTACGGAAATTAAAATTCTCTTTTTATCGAAGAACAACACCAATTAGGAATAATATGTAAGATATTAATAAAAGAACCTAGGAAATTCATAAAAATAAAGCAGGAACACAAAAAAAAAAAAATGTCTTTAAAGTGTGTTGGTCAAAGCAAGAAACATGTTTACTTGTCGTGAAAATTAGTAGAATTTTGAATAAAGCAAGAAGAGAAATGGAGAAAAAAGCAACCAATTAAAAAATGGTCAACTCTGGTGTGCCATTATACAAATTCTACTCAGTACATTAATTCCCCACATTTTTCATAATTTCTTCAGTTTTCCGCTTTGTTTGATCTTGTTGAACTCTTTTGTTACTGCTACACTTCTCGATACAACACGTTTCATAATTTTCAAGTCAAATGACATATATAAATAATTTCTTTTTCGTATTTCTTGAAAATTTTCTGATCGTTTGCATGAATGTTAAAAAAATTATAGCTTCTGAGAAAGTAAACTGTGGATTCCGTACCTGCACAGCTTGATTGTCTCTATAAAATATAAATTTTCTTAATTAGAGTTAAGGGTGATTGAATTTTCCTTCTATTAAAAAAAATGCATATGAAATCTATTTCTCTCTAACCTTAAACTTTAATTACTAGTTTGTTTTAGCCTTTACAGCGCCTTTTATATTTATTTGATTACTTTCTATCAATTCTTTTACTAATCTTAGCAGTAATTTACGTGTAATTTTTTTCAAAGTGTTTTACAAAGTTTGTTTAGGTTATCTCAATTTAATTTATTTCAAATTGATAATGAAAAACATTCAATAAATAATTCTATTTATTTATTTTAAATATATTTTTGTTTAGAAGATGTATAAATAGCTCACTCAATTCTTAATATTCATTTATATATAATTATTTATACTCTTATTAATTTTATATTTTTAGTGATTTGAGTATGGGAAAATCTTCCCATAAATCTGTCCCAATCTCTCTTTTCTAGTAAGAACAAACATATTTAAAATTATTAACTTAAACACAAGAGTTCACGAATAAAATTTTTATTTATAAATTATTCATCAATATTTTTTTTTTAAAAAACAGTATGTTATTTGAATGAAAGTTTCTTTTTATAAGAAGTATATTTGAATATTTTTTTGGCATATTGAAATTGCAGAGTGTTTTTTGAAAATAAATGAGGTAAATCATGTAAAGCGAATTTTTTTGACGAAACTAAATAAACTTTTTTTTTCAAAAGTGAGTTTGATTAAATTTGAATAAAGTTAAATAACCTTATATTAACTCGTAATATGAATAATTGATATTTAATTAATTTGGTGAATTAAATGATTAAATATAAATTAAGCTGAATCAGTTAGATTAGACCTACTGATACGAAGACTCAAACGAAATACCAACAACAAAATTTGTGAAGTCAAAGTAAAAAAAAAAAGTTTGAATATGAAAACCATAATAATTTAAAAAAAAAAATGTATGGTTTGTTGTGGTTAGGTTGACAGTTTAGAATGAGAAAGGTGATGCATACGTGTCTCTGAAATTGGAAATCAGAAAAAGACCTTAACTGCCAAATCAACCACAGTTTTGGCTGCAAAACTACGATTCCAGATCTTTCACATCGTTTATTATTTTGTGGGCTTAATTAGTGGACTATGTTCCCACCTAATTCTCCTTCCTTTTGCTTCAATCTTCATCATTCTACATTGTAAATAAAAAATAATATATACAAGTTCTTTGTAGGTCAAATTATAGTAAAAGAAAACCTTTTTCTTTTCTTTAGATACTTTCGTCGTTCCCTCTCAAACAATAAGCTTAAAGTGCATAGTATCTTTTGAGAGTTCCAAAGCCCCAGTTTTGCTGTTTAGAATATCTTTAGATAATACAGTTTTGCTGTTTAGAATATCTTTAGATAATACAACAAGACTCCATTAAAATTTAACGTTAGTCACAAAAATATAATATGCAACAAAAATTATATTGTTGGTGAGTTTTTATACTGAAAAAAAGCTAGTTTTACAACATCGGAAAAATTACTTTACTCAGACAACATGATAAGTCTTTATAGATAAAATTGTATTTTTATATCAGACTTTTATTTTTTTTTATCTAAGAAGTAAATTTTTACTCTTTTCACTTAAGATAGGTTAATATCCAAACAATTAATAAACAGATAATAAAGTAAGAAATCTCTCATTGCAAACTAACAATAATAAAAAAAACCAAGACCATATTATTACTTAAAACAAAAATCACATAAGAATTGTCACCCAACAATCAATGCTTCAAAATATATCGTATTTAAAACTCGTCTCCAAAACATCATTATCCAAGTCAACAACCAACCACTACCACACATATAAAATAATCTAAATTCATCTTATTTTAGATTCCAATAAAAGAATTATTTCTTTAATTAATTTAATATCTCTAACTAATTTCTTTTATTACTAATTCAACACTACATAACCTTTGAAACCATCACAGCTCTTTTATATTATGGTATGAATTTTATAGGGAATGAAATAAAATGGGAGGGAGGAACAAGGCATCACGTGTGGCTTTGTCGAAGCTGTGGGAAACATATGCTCGGTTGTGGAGTGACACTTCCTTTAAATAATAACAGTTAAGCTTTCAAAATAATATATAGTATAGGTTACTTGTAAGTAGTTGCTTCATCTCTATGTATAAAAGTTCACTTACCTAGCTACCATGTTGGAGACACAGTGCAGCATAACAATATATTTTGTCCAAAACTGACCCCATTCTAGATTCTTCAACATCTTCATTCTATACGTATATGTTATATATACATCCACTTTATTTAAATTCTGCAAATCAAATTTAAGAATGGATGTGATGGTCAGACACAGACATATATATATTTTTAATATTTATAAGTTGTTTTGTAAGAGAAATAATATTAAATAAGGAATCATGAAGAGAATAAAGATAAAATTACATGTTTAAAAGTTTTAGATAATATGTTATTTCAAAACATGTAAAATATATATATAAAAAAAAAATTTGCTCTCACCTATTATGTGTTCTTCCAAAATCTCGTTCTACTTTTAATGTCCATCCTTTAATCTCTATTCTCATCAAAACAACTTTCTTCTTCGTTTTTTTAACATATCTTACATATATTTTTTTTTTTTTTTATTTGTAAAGATTCACACGTATAAATTGTTTCACCTAAGTTTTTCCATGATTCATTTCTAGATTCAAAAATGTTCTTAGAGACTTTGATTATAAGTTGCTAACCTCTACTTTTAATTTTGTTAATAAGACTATATTAAATAATCTAATATCTTTAACCTCAAGTTTACTCTATTTTGCATATGTTTTTCCATATAACCTTATTTTCTACCCTAATCTCCCTAACCCTACAAATGTTGAATGTTTCAACTAATATCATTCATTAGCTTCATTAGAAAAAAAAATAAATCATTCGTAGATCTAGTTTGTTTTCTAGACCAATTTATGTATCTAATATGCTTTTGAGATTCATGTATACAAGAAAATAATAAAATATACGTGAAAAACAATTACGTTTGTTAAAGATCTTTTATATTAACATTGAGTACTTAACCAAATATATATAGAATCAGGAGAGTGAAATAAATTATTATTATCAAGTATAATCATTGCATTTTAAAATTATGGCAGGTCTTATTTGATAAAGTCCACGCATATTTGTTTCGATCTCTTCAACATGATCATATATAATTGTATTCAACAATTTATAAGAGAAAATTTAATATATATTTCAATTTTGTTGAGGTTAAAGTAACTAATTGTAATTGTTAACATGTATTTGAATCTGTTGTGATGTATTAATGACTTAAGGTCGTCCTTAACACGAAATAATGAAAAACAAGTATATTATAATTTAAAAGTTAATTTTTTTTTATAATATACTGCTAACAGCACAGAATCTAACTTCACTATATTTCACTCAGTTCCTTTTACTGATAAGACTTTGAAACTGGGAATAACGTGTGGTCCAGAAATTCCTAAAATTGAAAGACACGCATACTCAAAAAGCCATCAGAACTTGCCGAAAGTGGAAAACCTATTATCTCCATTACTATTAACTTAGATGCTATAATCAATTGTTCCAAAATCACGCACTAATTGCATGAGGCAGACAGATATTAAACTCATAAGACAAATAAACAATGGACAATACTACTTACCAGAATCTTTAAAATACTGGTTAAAGAATTAAATATTGATTTTCTTTCATCAAAAATTGTGTTAAGAATATGTTAAAAGATATATTAAAATATATTAATATTTTTTTTATTAAGACAATGACTAATATTTACCATAAACATTTTGTTGTAAAATAGATATAGCCTTGGGATTACCACCCTTAAACGAAATAATTAAAGATTTAAACAGGGAAACATGCATGCACTAAAGTCGAAAAATACCTGTTAACAGTTTTAGATTTTCCTAAACCCTAACCACGAGAGGTCTCTTTGATTAGTCATAATACTCCATCTTTGAGACAATATCTTCTATCAATTGGCTTGTTTAAATTTGTTTGATTCTGACATATATTTAATAATTCAGATAAGCATGAGTTATAATATTTAATTAAGTTAGTTAAGATTCATTACCCTAGCGTATTATAAATCACATGCTCTTTATTTAGTGTTCGAACTAAGTGGATCTGTTCAACAGCAATCATGCTTATATTAATTGACTGAGAAATTTGAAATAATGTTAATTTATGTTAGTGTCTATTCTCCTCCGCAATTTAAGATATAACGATTTCTGCAATCCGAAAAAGATAGCGGATTTGTCTTTAATATTATTTAAATCATGCATGCTAGCAAGCATTATACAGTAGTCTGTTTGATAATTTATTCTGTGGCCATATAATTGGTCGTTAGTACATACATAGATATTAATGTCATTTTTCTTGATACGTTATTTAATATCTTCTTATTAAGTCATTTTTTTAAAAACTTATTATTAAATTAATTTTCTTCACTTAAATCTATATACAAAAAAAATTATAGTTTATATGAATAAAAGTAAATGTAATATATATATATTTCAGATATTTTTAAACATAATCATCTAATTATTTAATTTTAAAAAGATTTAACATTGTAATTAATCATAACTATATATATATATATATATATATATATATATATATATATATATATATATATATTATAATCATTAGATCAACAAAAATTGCTTTTAACATAAAGTTATTGAATAGTATTTCATAATATTATACCAATATAATTTGATCCATCATATATATATATATATATATATATATATATATATATATATATATATATATATAAAGATTGAAAAAGGATTTCATTGAAAGTTTCTTTTGAAACTATTCCTTACATGTTTTTTTTGTTATCTTACCTCATAATCTAGTTTAAGAGTATAATCTTCATAATTCATTTATTTTTATTCCAACTATAGGGTATGAAAATCCTAGATCAGATATCATTGTTTCTTTTTTCACCGTTATTTTTAATTTATTATCTATTTTTCTTTCTTCATAATGATTGGTGTGAGGTTTCATTTCATTACATTTTATATTTATTAGGACCCATATGCATCTTTGATATTATCATGATTTATATGCTTTATTAAATAAAATAGTTTAAATGTTTTTACAATATTATAGATATTCACATATTAAATGGATCTAACTATTTTATATCAGTATCTTATAGCAGTCTCTTTTAGCTCTTTCAAAATTTCACTTCCAACAATTCTCATTCCAGTTTTCTAGATCCGCCAGAGTATTCTTTTTTATAATATTTGAATTATTATACATCTGAAGAATTTTTTGGGAGAACGATATCCCTCTTATTCAATTATCTTTCTCGAATCCATTTTTTTATTCAATCATTTTTTCTATTTCTTAGACTGAACTTAATACTTTTAGATTTAGTAATTAATTAGAGGCATCAATCTCAAGACGTATTTAATATTTTCTCTATACCTAATGGACAAACTTTTTATTTTGAAAAATTTATTCAAAATATTTTCAGATATAAGTATTCGATGAAGAGTACATTTTTAATCAACAGGAATGTTTGTGTTTTATGTTACAGATCAGAAATTGGATATTTGGAATATATGGTTCTTGTTCTTGTCTATCCATGCACAACACAATTACTGTTCGTATCGAATTTTCATCATATCCAAATCAAGCCACCGTCTTTTACGGGGATCGCTTCTTGTTTATAGTAACGAAAAAATATCATGAGAAAATGGTGCTATCAAAATTTAATACTTCAAAAATGTAATCTTCAGGCCACGTTTGTTAAGCTCATTCATTACCAGAAAAATATATAGTGTAAACCAACCCTAAAAAAATGAGAATAGATTGCAAAGTTTTTTTTTTTTTTTTTTCCAAGAA
>Ga0209700_103460_pt1 | contig 30170 bp, 21 predicted proteins | sample SiratroredBW_FD_187528 | JGI IMG/M metagenome (GOLD analysis project Ga0209700, IMG submission 187528) | Root nodule microbial communities of legume samples collected from California, USA - Siratro red BW (SPAdes) (version 2) | ecosystem: Host-associated > Plants > Roots > Nodule | place: USA...
AAAAAAAAAAAAAAAAAAAAAAAAAAAAAATAAAAAAAAAAAAAAAAAAAAAAAAAAAAAAAAAGCAAGATGCAACTCAAGAACTCTCACAATTCTTAAAAAAAGAAATTCTTATATATTCAATTTGTATTTTGTACAAAAGAGAGTACTATGTGACAGTTTGAGACTGTTTTGAAGATATTTGGGAAAGTTTTTAAGGTAATGATAAAAGTTACACTATATAGTTAATATATACATAAACAAAATAATGATTTTTGATGTGATAATCATTTGTGCTCCAATTTGATTGATCTAATGACTTAGAGAGATCCAAAGGTTAAAGAAGTTTCTATTTCTCTTCTTACATTTCTTTAAATTCCTTCTATATCCCAAAGTTCTTTTTGTTTAATTCTTGTGATCTTTTCTTTTAAAGTTTTAATTTGTTCTCTTATCAATCTTTCTTCAAACTTCTCTTTTATTGGTTTTCTTTATCTTTTTTAACCATTTTTATTGTAATTTTTAATATTTTCTCTTTCGTCTTCAAGAACTTCTTGATTTTCATATGTATCAAAAATTTAATATCTAGATATATTAACAAAATTTAAAATTCTTATATTTACAAGATTGATAAAAACAATTAAATTTCTAAAGGGAGAATTTAAGAAAATAAATTGTGAATCAAACTGACAAGGAAAAGAATTTAATATTTTTTTCACAAGAAAGATTCAAATAAATATGAAACAAACATAAATACGTAAAAAGATCAAGAATAAAAAGTAGTTGAAATAGAAATCCTAAAAGTGAAAGTAATTTGTAAAGTAAGAATCTAATCTTATCATTGATAAATCAAAGTGGAATGACAACAAGAAAAACAAAAAGATAGACGGAAAATAAAGATTAGAAGTGGGAGAAAAAAAAGTCACAATTATGGGAAAAGAAAAGAATACCCAAATTACTTGTGAAAAAAATAAATGAAAAATGAATAATAAAATAAAAGATCATGCATGATTTCATGAATAGGTTAAAAAATACGATCCTACATATTATATAAATTACGACAAGAACTCATCTACTATTACAATCAATTTTTGCTTTAAACTAATGTAATATGTACTTGTAATTCATTGTCCTGACACTAACTCCTACAGTATATTGATACCACTGCATCAATTATTATTAGAATCAATATAATATATATTAATATTATATTGATTCAAAGTACAATGGATATAATATGATACATATTACATTACTTATTCTATTGTTAAATACAATAAATGTAAATTTATTTTTAAAATTACTTCCATATTTATTTTTACATATTAATCAATGATATTTTTACACTATAAATTCTATATTTTGACTAGTGTGTCATTCAAATTACACCTAAAGACAGACAACATAAAACATGAAACTTGCATAGCATATTTAGACACATGCATAGCCAAAAGATCTTTAATAAGTAAATTTCATACTAAATTCTAAATCCTAAACACGAATCCAATTAATATTTCCTTCTTGGTGATGTTTTTAATGTTAATATTGTGATTTTCTTAATTTTAACTACCTTCAATCTCAACTATTTTTGAAAACCATTAGAAGTTTCTTTTCGTTATTTTTGCAAAATGTGTGGTATGTGAAAACTCTAATTGCAAGGCTGTGTGAAGTGTAGTGCCAATATTAGATATCAGTTTTTTTTTTTTTTTTTTTTTTTTTTTTTTTTTGTCTTCTTGTTATTTTATAAGTTTTTAGACCTTATATTGGTAGTATGACCAATTTACTAAGATATCAGGATTTTGCTAATGCCAGGAATCATGTAGGAGGTCCTTTAAAAAGCGATATAGCAACATGGAGAAACCACCCTTACAACTTTGTACTATTTTAATTTATGAGTAATCTAAATGTGTGTAATTTGCAGATAATATATATATCTCATATTTTTCCTTACCTCTTTCTTATCTTTTCCAAATTCTAATACATAGGTCTTATTTTGTATTTTCCAATTCATAATTATCCACATTGTTCATTCCACATCTTAACTTCAATTGTTACAGATTTCATTTCCAGAGCTGGGATCATGTACGTTTCTCCGGACGAAGAGCTTGGGAAACAAATGCGTTCTAACATGTTTTCCTTGAGTGGCACCGGTTTTTTTGGAGCTGTTGGTCGTAGCATAAACCTAGGTAACTTCACAGTTTTTGTGTTATAAAATCTTTAAAAGAAACTTATTTACGATTGATCTAAATATCAGGTGGTCAAACTGCATTAGCATTACGATTACTTTTGGCTGCTTTTTCATCAAAGATTTCTTCAGATATTAATCGCCCTTTTGGTGATGAGGTAGTTTCAAAGTACTACTATAGATTTTTAGTAATTGGAAGTACGAACTATTTTGATAAATGCAATATCTATAATGCAGTTTCGTGCTGCTCGAAAGGCTTCTGAGGAAGTTGGTGCACAAATAGTTTTAGGAGACCGACCAATTGAAATAACGGTATGTACATATTTATATACATATTAATTCTTTAATCAAATTAGCTTATACCCCAACTCCAAGTTTTTTTACTAATTTCCATTTCAACTTTTGCCTCGTCACCATTGCATCTAAATTTAAAGAATTAGTTATTGAAGTAAATAAAACTAAATCAATTAGTATATAAACTCAAAATAGTTAAAATATTTATTATAATTCTAGAGACTAATTTAATTATTAGTTGAGAAACCTAGTCATTGACAATAGAGTATAATTAATTTAAATATTAATCATCCTTAATTTCCAAAATAAATTTTAAATCATTTTATAAAATCACGGGATATTCTTCTGTCTTTAAATCAATTTCTTTTAAATGAATTTCTAGTGATGATATATGACATATAGGCCTGTGCATGTGTGTTTCTTTCAAGTTCATGCAATTAAAAAGAAGTTTATTGTTTTCGATGTTTTCTCATGCAAGTAAATCTTACTTCTTGTACCTTTCCCTTTACACGTATGATTTATAATTAGTGTCATTAGCTATTTAGCAAATACGCGTTAATTACAAGGTGCCCTGTTGTATACAAAAAATCATTATTGAATGGTACAACAAGGTGTTATGTGTATACACTGCTCCTCTTCCTCAATAAACTTTGATGTATTCCAAACCACATGAAAAAAAGAAAAACTAAATAAATATATACGATCGAGTTTATGGTGAAAAAAAATCATTTTTTCTCTTCTATATTATCTGTTTCGCAGCTTCAAAGAGCATGGAAGGCTATGAAATGGATTGAGAAACTAAGTTTAGTGTCATCAATTTTTCGCGGGATAGCATCTTCATCAAACATTTCTGTAAATAAGCTAAAGGTTAGTTTGTTAGATCAACATACTACAATTTTAGTTTATATTATTTTTTCCATGTTAATCTCTAGCTTTTATATACTGATTATTAAGGAATGGAAAAAAGGGACTTTGAAGTTGTCCTTGTAGATAATTAACTATCTTACTGATACAATATATGACGTCGAACAAGTTGTTTTAAGAATGTTTATATGATCTATGTATTGCCTTTGCTTTTGGTTTTATAGTTTGAGGTGGGATTTTCAGACATGTGGTGAATCGCTTATGCATTATTTCATTGAGTCATTTGCTCATCTCATAGTTGGATTGATATAAAGCTATGATGGGTTTGAGCAAAGTACTCCGTCGTAGTTAGAAGTATATACATTCATTCAAAATTTATTATAAAGAACTAGGAAAAAGAGAAAAGAAGTGGAAGGAAGTATGTATATGTGTGTAAAAGAGAAAGATGTGTGATTCATTATGATATTAAATGACATAAATATATGTCAAAGTTTGGCATATAGAAATTATTTGAAAAACTATAAAGAGTGAAATATTGGTAGTTGCAGGAAGCAAGTTCGGATGATGATAAATTTCAACTTTATGAGAAGCTGAGTTTTTCATATCCTTCCTTATTGTTACCTCTCATACACGAACGAGATACAGTAAGTCTTTCTTTTTCCTACTTGCATGCTTTTTTTCCTTCAAAGACTAAAACATAAAAATGTATACATAATGAAATGGAAGTAAAGAATGTTGTGTTATTTTGTTGCAGTATCTTGCATGGTCATTGAAGAGGAGCAAAGCTGTGAACAACAGTAAAAGGGTTGTGGGTGTGATAGGAAAAGGGCATATGAACGGTGTAATATATGCATTGTTATGCGATACAGGAAATTTGAGGTTTCGGGACCTTGTAGGGAAAGATTCCTATGGTGGAGGTTCTGGTGGTTGGATCGGTGGCCTAGTCAAGAGTTTAGTGAGGGATACAATCATTGGCATCTTCTTATGGGCCTTATATGAATTCATAAATGAATTCATAAATGGAGGAACATAAATCAAGCCCATTTATATTTTTCATTTTTATTGGGTTTTCAAGGTTTCCAAAGCGAACGACTTTGGAGCTTTAAAAAAAAAAAGAGTATATTTGTACATCATACCTTTAATGGATGCATATGGTTAAGCATTTCCTTTGTATAATAGATAAAATTAATTGATAGAATTATTTTATTTAGATAATAATTATTTTAATTTATTCAATTAGAAATATTGCTTAATCAATTAATATTTCTTTCTGTTATTCTTTCATTATTCAAACTAAAAAATTTAGATGAAAGAAAAAAAATTAAGTAAACAAGAAAAACTTAAAAAAGGTTATTACGTTATTATATATATATATATATTTATATTTATGGATTTAAATTTTTTTTACATTTTATCTTGATTATGTGTATAAATTATTTAAAATAATAGTTAAAACAATGTGTGATGTATCTTACTACTCATCAAGTTTAGTAATCGTTGAACAAATATATATTGAGATGTCGATTAAACATAGGAAAAATTCTAAGTTATTTCGTTGTGATGAGTTATGATTATGCTAAAAATACGAGTGATTGTGGTTGAAAAATCACAATTTGCTAGACTACAAAATGAAAGACAATGCTTATGATGGAGTTTAAGAGTAATTACCAAGTAAGAGTATATCTTGATAGTTTAAAATAACATTCTTGATTAAGATATTCATATATGAAACTTAGGAATAAATATGAATATACAATGAAAATAAATTAAATAATATAATTATAAAAAAAAGAAAAATTACTAATATATATGAAAGCAACTTAAATAATAACAACATAAAAAAAATAAGAAGACCGGTATATCGTTGAAAAGATTAAACAATATGAATGCAAAAAATAACAATAAAAAAGAATATACTACTACAAATAAAATGAATAATAAGAAGAAAAAAGCCTAAGAATAATCATTTTTAATCTTTTTCTCTATATTCCATTTAGCTGATGATGTTATTTTTTTCTTAAACATTCTATAACTCTTATATGTTATAAATAAGTCAAAAATATATTATTAACTTAAAAAATTATATTAGCTTTCTTAGTTTCATAAAAAATTAAGGGAGAAGAGAGGTTCTTTTAATATTAATTTTAATAAATCTATGTTTTTTTTACTGATTTTGAGTCATATATTATTTTTTTCATTAATTATTTTGTGCTTATATTGTTTAATTAATTTTCAGTTATATATTTGTTTTTTTATTCTCTTGCATTTTCATTATTTAAGTTGTTTTTATTAATAGACTAGCTTTTTTTTACTTTTTTATATTTATATACTTTAATTTACTTTCAAATGATTTTATTTTTATTTTTTAGTGTTTACATTATCTAATTTCCTTCTACTATATTACTGATATTTTTTATTTTTAAACGTTTTTATTATTTAGTAATATAATAATCCTTATTTACAATACAAAAAGAATATTTTCTTTTTGTTAGGGGATTTTTTTTTTATAATGAACAGTTAGTAATAATGTAATTTCTATTATATTATTTTAACCGTAACAATGTTTATATTATTTTAATATTTTTAATTTTTTTATGATTTGGGTGTAATTACGGATATCACATGTGTTCCTGATTGTGTGTAATCATCTATGTGAAGTATTCACGTTCCCTCTATTATAATCGTCTGATATTGTTCTCTTCAATATATGGTAATTTCTTCAGCAAAAGTACTTCATATTCAGATTTCAAAGGCATGTGAGATTTTTAGTCCTAAAAACAGAGAATACTCTTATTGATTTCCCATCGTCCTGAAGCAGTGGGACCTATTTTTAGCTGCTTTCTTAGTAAAACTCAGATAATTTTTCATTCAACTGAACCGTTTTCGATTTAATGTTATGATTTATAGCTTCTAGTTCCATTTATTCTCCTTAATTTGCCACCAAAATTCTAATCACAGCTAAATATGGGTTTACTGTGAGAAATGCACTGGGGTCACTCATACTGCAAGGTAACTTGTCAAGTTTAATTTAGTTTGTTTTGTTTCTGTGAACTTTGATTAAGAAGGAAAACCTCAGCACCAGATGTTTATCTTAGAGTAAACTTAAGGCAGTGAAGGAAGCTGATACATCCGATGGATATTAACCCATCTTTGCCTTGAAAAAATACAAGGAAGTGAAACATTTCAAGGAATGAGTTACTTGGTTGATTCCCCTTTTTGTCATTGTTAATGTCATTGTGTTAATCATCACCATGTACGTCAGTGATTTCCCCTACCCTTTACCCTTTCAAGTGAGTTGCTGGTTGCTGTTGAAAAGTTATATTACTTTGACTGTATAACTTATCATTTTGTGTTAGTAAAGTTATTTCGAATTATGAAGATTTAAGGTAGTACCAGTTTGATAACATAATGGATATATGTTCAGAGATGAACAATGTGATGAATCCAAATTGGATTGTTGGATGATTGGAAGTATCTTTTTATAACTAATGGCCTGTTTCAACTTTTTTGGACATATGTTAAGGTTAAATAGTTCTAGAAAAACGAGTCTGAAATAATACTATTAGAGTGGTAAGTTATATTAAATGATTAAGTGCCTCGTTATCATCAATAGTATATATAAGTAACAGATCTGCTATATGCGACACAAGGCTTAAGACTGCTTGTAGCAAGTTATCTTTAGAAAGATTGACGCACTGAGAAGATACAAGAATAACATCTAAATAAGGTATTAATACTTATATATTGTTCAATTTTTTTTATTTATTTAATGTGAGCCTTAGAGATGTATATAAGGAAATAACACTATTTTTAATCCAAAATTTTAAAATAACGAGTTTATGATTTTTTTTATATGTTGTTTAACTTTTTCATTTTCATTCAATGTAAAATTAGACTTACACTTAAATTATAAATTTGAGATCGTAAAACAGTGAGAGTAAAAATTGCTACATATTATTCATCAGATAAAACCTTTAAATAGTCTGAACAATCTAAGGAATAAATCCCACAAAATAGTTGACCATGATTTAAATAAAAATCGATCCCTATTTTTATACTAAATTGATGCTAACATATTCTTTACTGATGCTAACATACTCTTGACTCTTTCAAAAGTAAAACTGATTTATTTAACATTCATTCCCTTAAATTAATATTATTAGTTTAAAAAATACTAAACTAGAATGAATCCCTTGAGCTAATTCTAATCAACCCTCTAAACTTCTGAAATGAACAAATTTTGAGAGCTTTTGTAAATATATCAGCAACTTGATCCTGACTTTTACAACACACAAGATAAATAGTTCTATTGTTTGTAAGATCTCGTAGAAAACGGTATCTAATGTCAATATGTTTGTTTCTCCTATGTAAAATTGAGTTTTGGGACAACTTTATTGTTGAATTGTTATCACAATAAATTGGTATAGCCCCCTCTTGCTTGAACTTTAGTGTTTCAAGAATTTGTCTCAACTAAATACCTTGACAGTCACATAAACTTACAGCTACAAATTAAACTATACGAAGGCTTTATATAGACTAAAACAAGAGCTGGTATAGTAAAAATATGTGCAAGAGCTGGCTAAACAAGTTTCAAAATGAAGGATTGCAATCCAGTTAGTATCCCAATAGAGAAAGGTGTAAAGCTGAATGTATCTATCTAGGACAAGACCATATATCATGCATGTTGTAAGCTTGATTAAGTTGAATGTAAGACTTTCACTAAGGAGACAAACAAGAATGAGAAGTGAGCCAAACACACAAGGAAATGACATCATTGGATTTGTGGGTCTTCTTTCTTATATGTTGTTAAACTTTTTCATTTCTACTCAATGTGGGACTTAGACTTACACTTGGATACACCTAACACTATGTAAGTGTCACTGCCAAAAATATTTTCTTCATCAAAGATTACATTTCGACTAATGATGATTTTCTTAGTGTTAAGATTATACAATTTGTTGTAAAATTAGTAAAAGCTAATTTTTAAAATACAAGATGAAAGGAGTAAAACACTCCTTGATATTAGCCATAAATTTTAACGATGGAGGAGATAAGAATTAATTACCTCATGTTATGGATGGTTCACATAAGAGAGACTCACTTATAAATTGAGTTTTCTCAATTCATTCTATCATCAAGTCATTTAGTCATATAAGAGTTTCTTTGAGTAGTTTTTCTCCTATATATCAAGAGAGAAGTGTGTTCTCCTTTTGTCAAGAGAGTGTGTTATTGTTATCTCCTTGAAATAGAGAGAAGTTGTAATTCTCAAAGAAAGTTATTGAGTTCTTTCCATATCTTATATAAATTTCTTTTCCTTTCAATCTCTATATTTTAGCTGCATCATTTATCTGATACTAACATTTGTAAGCTTTTGAACAAACACTAACGCCAAGAAAAACATATTTTTCTCCCTTGTTGTCTAGTTTCTTTCTTTTTTCATCTGGTATGTGTGCATAGGCAGTGCAACCAAAAATTTTTAAATGACTTACATCTGGTCTTCTACCATTCCAAGCTTCCTCGGGTGTCATATTTTGAACTGCTAGAGTTGGACTTTTATTTAGAATATGAATGTTTCAGTTGACAGCCTCCGACCAAAATTTCTTTGGGATTTCTCTCTTCTTCAAAAGACTCCTCACCATGTTCACCCGTTCTTCCTTTCACACACACCATTTTGTTATGGAGTGTATGTTTCTTTTAATTGTCTTCTGATGTCATATTTCTCACAAAAGTATGCAAATTCATGTGAATTATATTCACCTTCATGATCTGTATGCAACACTTGAATTAATCATCCAGATTCTTTCTCCACATGGCTTTATAGCTTTTGAAAGCTATTAAAGCTTCAAATCTTTCTTGTAAGAAATAAACCCATGTTTTTCTGCTAAAATTATCAATGAAAGTGATGACATTTGAGATAGGATTGATAGGCCCACAAATTGAGGTGACTATGATGAAAATGCCGAAGTCATGCTAAGTCTTTTAATTGTGCTGCAGAACAAGTTTGTATAATGTTGTTGGGAAAAGAGAAAACATCCTATTTGTTGTCATTTTGACTTGAGCAATCAATCCCAATTTTTCATCATGTATACGACATACTCCATATTTAATAAAGATCTCATAACCCTTCTCTTGTAGCTGACCAATGTTTAACAAGTTGTTGGTCTTTAAATCTGGGACAAAAAGAACATTAGAAATAATTTGTGTGACATTTCTCTTGGTGTGAATGATTACCTGTCTCTTTCCCATCACTAACACTTTAGTGTTGTTCCCAAACTTTACCTTATCCCTGTACGATTCATCTAAAGTGGAGAATGTTGTCTTGTCACCACACATATGGTTACAGATCATTAATAGAGAAACTTATTGATCATTCTCTGTAAAAATGTGATTTGTCTCCATTGGATTTGGATAGGTTAGTATGACATTCAAATTTATAATGTTCATACATGTGGCATCGATAACATTCTACATTAGACTTATCTTTTGAGTTTGCTTTGTGAGTGGATGATTCAAATCCACCTCTTCCTCTTCCTCTCCCTCTTCCATATAATTGTTGAATTGGTACTCTAATTAGTGTCATTGCTATTACTAATTTTTAACATTCATTGGCCTTTTGATTTCCTTGTAAGTAGTTTTATTCAATGTAGAAGATTGACCATTGGTGGATGTTAGTAGTGTTTGCTCTTCTTTCTCCTGCTGATTAAGCTTCTACTCATGAACCAGTAGAGAGCTTTGCAATTCATCTAATGTAAGTTCATCAATATCATTTGATTACTCTATAGACCAAACAATAAAATTAAACTTTGGGGTCACGAAACCAAGTACTTTTCTAACTATGGTAACATCTTGTGTCTTATCTATGTAAATCCTCATTTTGTTGACAATTGTCATGACTCGAGAGAAATAATCGGTGACTGATTCACCTGACTTCATTCGAAGTGTCTTAAACTCCATACAAAGTGTTTGAAGTTGTTGCTGAAAAAAAATTTAGGCCAAGTTTAAGAGCGGGGATGAATTGAACTTTCAAAATTTTTTGCAAAGATTGATTAGCAACCAAACAGCTCACAATACAAAAAAGATTATAGTTAAGTATCTATAACAGTAGTACTTCTACACAAAACAGATTCCAAATGGATGAAGAACAGTGTATAAGACTTAGCTTTGATGCAAAAACCAGTTTGCACGAAACCCACTCAAGGAATAGCTCCAAGATTCAAGTTCTTGAGATTCTTGTAGATATAAAATTGTGTGAAAAGTGTTCTCAAGTAAAAGGCGTTTTTTCTCTCTTAGAAAATTACAAGTGATTGCTCAAAAATTCTATGTAATGTTTTTCCGTAAGTTTCAAATCGTTTGTCACCTTTATATAGAAAACTATTTTATAACAGACAAAACATTTAATCAGTTGTTTTAATCATTCAATCGATTGTTTTTTTGTAATACACAAAAACCCAATAAGTTCAATTTTGAAAAAACAGATTACTAACTTTAATCTCAAAAATGGTTTTTCAAAATTGTTAAACCATTTTTATATGAATTTTTTGAGCTCTTCTCAAGTGAATGAATCATGAAACATGGTTTTGAACCAAAATCACACTCACACACACCCAATCTAAGTCCTAGACTAAAACTCCATCAAACTCAACGATGACATCAAGCAATTCACGTTATAATCTTTAATCCACTGTGGACTCCATCATATTGTTGACTTTATCACATCACTTAGCAATCTTATGCTAACAACTGCCTCCTTGCCTTCGGTAAACCTTGGTACTTTTTTTTCATAGAGTCCCAAATCTATTTAGAAGTATCCTTAGATATAATTGTATCCAAGATTACACGGTCAACTGATACTAAAAAATGAAAGGCTAAACAAAACTTTTTATAGCGATTTATTTTGTTGCTGGACACTCTTAACTCAAATTCTTTGATATTTGATACTACTCTAAACTTGAGACCTAACAAATTGAAAATTATTACATATTACTCATGTGATAAAAGCTGATAAAGCCTTTAAGGCTATACAGTTTAACAGATAAATCCAATAAAATAGTCAATTAAGATTTAAATAAAAAAATCGATCTTTATTTTTATACTAAATTGATAGTGACAAACTTTTTACTGGTACTAACATGGTTTATTTAATATAATTTTGTAAAAAATCAATATGAAATGACTTTTAACATGAGTGATCACTTTTATCATGAACGTGATATAATATGGATTAAATACGACGATTATACTGTATTAATGACGTGTGACTCTCCTTGATTTTGATCCACAATTAGAAAATCCTTTCAAAAACTTTGGATATAGCTTACCAATGCATTGCATCAAATTGACAATCCTTGACCAAATTTCCTGGCTTGAAATGTTCTATGTGCAAGTCATTGTCTATTCATAAAACAAATATTGGTCATTCTGTTCCTTGTTTCCCATCAACACAACCATCTTTACCTTAGATTTTTTTTTTTTTTTTTCACACAATCAGGCCTTACTATAAATTCTTTCTAAAAATTTAAAAATTTCCCGTATTACAACAGAAATTGAATTATTGATCACTACGTCTTGGTGTGGCAAATCTAAGATTTCTTGTTTTTAGATGGCTCCTTCTGTTTTTCATAGCAGACACAATTTTCTCCTACCCATAATTTCCGATCAGAATTATCAACAAATGCACTCATTGAAGGCAACACAATCTGCTCGCAAAATTATATTTATTTTCTTGTTTCTGGGTTTTCTCTTTCTCTCTAGAACTAGTAACAAAACTAGTTTATTTGATATTTAAAATATTTAAAGAATAAAACTATAGTACGATAAATGTTTCATTTTTTAATAATCATTTGAGATGCATATAATCATTTGAATGATAAGTGATATTAATTTATATATTTTTAATAATTACTGATATAAAAATAAATAGATATAAACTTATCTACACTTTAGATCAAAATCTAGGAAAACAAAGTTGATGGGGAAAGAATTCAAAAAACATTCTGTAAGAAAAATATAGTATTCATGACTTTTAAGTTATAGAAATAAATTTTACTGTCTTTTATTATGGTAAATAAGATTTTTCTATAAAGACAACAAAATTTTATACATTCAATTAAGTTTTTTTTATCACATAAAAATATACACATTTTAATAAAAATTTGTTGTGTCTAAAGAAGATTTTGATATTTTTATGTCACTTTAAGTATATAAAAATACATTTTCAAATAATCAATTAAATTAATATATGAATATTCATATTCTGTATAACTGAATAATAAAAATATTTAATTTTGAACGTATTTTTCAAATTCAAATGTGGAACCAGAAAATACTAATTAAGAAACAGTAAGACATGAAGTTAAATTAAAGCAATTTAGTTATTAAATATTAGACTTATTTATTTTTATCCAAATCTTTTCATTTAGTAACTCGTATAATTTTAAATATTTCTAAAAAAATCATACAATTTCATTAATTTTTAAATATTTTAAATTCTTACTATATAATTTTGTTACGATAAGTAATTATAATAATAATGGTTTTTTTAAATATCTTAGAACTCATAATACTATTATATAGTTTTTAAAATTTATAATTTTTTATTCCATTCTTATAATTACTTGCGAGAACAAACTGCATTTCCAGTTCACTATGTATTTGATTTGAATTGGAGGTTTACAATTGAGTTCCATTCAAAGCAATCAGAAGTTATTTACTGGTTACAAGGCAACTTTAAATTCTCATTCATAGCTATTAATTTAATATGCAAACATTTTATGTAATTAAAAGTTATAAAAAACATTAAAGAAAGTAACAACTTAATTTTAAATTATTTTTTTATAACTTTTAATGCAATTAATTACAATACAAATGACTTTTACCTAAAAATTAGTTTGCATATACTTTTCTTATGTTATATATATTTTTTTTTACAAATTAATATTGAATATTTCTTTCAATTTATATTTTTAAATTAATTTATTGAATTTTGGTTTATTATGATTGTGCAAGTCCAACTTTAATTGGCATTCGTGGCTGTTAATTTATTCTACAAATATTTTAGTTGTTAAATTTATTATATATTTTGTGTAGACCTAAAAACTCAACTTGAAATTACAAGTTTATATATAAGTCTCAGTAAAATTAAATATAATATTAATGATTTTTACATAAAAATTAATTATGATATTTATTTTTATTATTTTATATGTTTGTTCCAAAATAATATTTATTTCACTTTATAAGTTTTAAACTCGATATATTTAATATTATTAATTGACTGCGACTGTGCTAGTTAAACTTGATTTTCGTTGCGAACTACTAATTTACTATGCTTATATAATAAGTAAATATGTGTATTTATTAATTACATTTTAGAATTATTAAAATTTTAACTATTTAGATCTAAATCATTAATCTATGTATCAATATAATAATTAATTACAATGCAAAGGCATTTGCATAAAAAAGATATATGAATACTAAAGTCTATTTGGGTAATTATTCAAGCAATCAATTTTAATAGAAACATGTTTAAGAATCAGTATTGTTTTCTCAGAAGGGATATAGTTTTAAAGTTTAATAACAAATGGAAAGTTTCTGCTTTTAATTTTTAAGTAAATTATTTTTTTTTATCAAATTTTAAATAAAATAATCTATATAGACATAAAATAGTATTTGCGAATTTCCGCTTAGTTATTACATGGTTGGTGAAATAAAAACGATAAAGTCAGGGAACAGTTCGCAAAATTTAAAAAGATAAGGGGCATATGGGCAGAAATTAAAAATTGATTCTATATATACCTATTTTCCTGAGATCCGCATCTTTGTCTTGGTCAACCCAAAAAATATCTGTTACACTCTTCTGCTCTGCTTAGGGTTCCAACCCAACACTTATCTTTCTCATGCAAGGTGATCCATGGTTTTCCGATTCCTTCGATTTTCATCTCCAATTTTATGTTTCCTTTCGGTTTTTCATTCAAGGATTTTTTTTTCTTTCTTTTCAACTTTTAGGAAAAACCAAGATCTGAGATCTGGAACTCAAATTCAAGTTCTTGATCCACTGTTACACTTTGTTCTGTGAGATTCTCGCCAACCAATCGGGTTTGAATCCTTTCTGTTCTACAAAGTAAGCTTCTTTTTTCTTTTCATTCTTGTATGCCCATTTTCTATTCATTGATTAAATTTAATCCCTTTGTATTTTATTTTAGATTTTAGACGTAATAGCTTATATTTTCCGTAAGGTTAGATTGTATGTGTCTGATTATACGGAAGTTCTTTTTTTATTATTCATATGTGGTTTGGGGATGGATGTGGTGATGTGGGAGGTTGTAACATAACTTGTTTAGGGTTCATTCTTTCTTTGCAGCATAGCAGTATTATCAGTAACTCGAACTGATATTTGTATTCATAAGTAATTTTTGTATTTTCTTTATAATTTATGTTTATTCATGCTTGCACTTGGTGACTTAAGTGTTTTGTAACCTGCTTTCAGGGAAGATGAGGCCTATTTTCTGTGGAAACTTCGAATATGATGCCCGGCAGTCAGAATTGGAGCGGCTTTTTAGACGATATGGGAAGGTTGACAGGGTGGATATGAAGTCTGGTAAGTTTTTGTTTTGTTTGTTTTTTTGTTTTTTTAATTCTCTTTTGTATATTGTAGGGTGGACAAGTTAATAGTTTCCATTTTTTTTTCTTCATTTTTGTCGTTGGGATTGGGAGGGGATTATCCTGGAGCCAATAACATGACTTTTTAGGTGTCTATTACTTATATGGTTTATAAATTAATCATCAAGCTTATGAGATAAAATCTTGAAAGAAGACGTATTTTCTTAAATTTCAGCAGATTGTAATTTTAAACATTGAGTTTATTGTGTGATAGCTATTTATTTTTCATGAGTTTTAGATCTGATTGTGGCTTCGTGTGGTTGGGAACTGTGGACTGAATTAATAACTATGTTTTTCCGATTCAGTTATTAAATATAAATTATGTATATACGTACTCCAGAGAAATTCAAACTCTGGAAGAATAACTTGGTCTAGAATGAGAACTGTCCTGTTAACTGATAGTAAATGTTTAAAGTAACAAATTGGTTGATTTATAATTTAAACGCTTAACTTGCCAAGTGGAGAAGTATCTCGATCAGTTGTCAACCTGAACATTAAGTTCAAGACGGGAGTAAGAAGTAAACATCCACAAGTTGCACCCTTGCAATCAGACCTTTAAGACATTCAGCAGCATGGGAGCAGCACCTTTGACAACCTGTGGTTCAGACGCTACATGGTGTCTTACTGGTGATTCTGTTTCAGGAGTTGGACCTTGGTGTACAGCTTCTGGTTGAGCATTTGTGGGGGATCAAGATATTTTTAAGTAAAAAAATCATCTTTTTTGAAGCATCGACCCCCATACTCAACGTTTTCTTTGACGCAGGATTATCTTGGCATATCCATTTTCTCCCAAGCTAATGGATGGGCTTGTCCGAAATCCATTTCCTGCCTGTGATGCACATCTTCTTTTAATGAAGAATTGTTCAATTTGATCCGCAATGACACACCTGTTCCACGTAGTCATCAGTCACATTTGCCTTTCAATTTTTGTGCCTTTGCCCAGCCCTCTTTTGGACATGTTTCGAGGTTGAAATATTGCCAACCTCACAGCAGAGGCAGCAGAATGGATGGAGAAGGCACTCATTTTCCATTGACCCTCATGAGACATACACTTTTGGGTTCTTGTTCTTGACATCAATTTGTTTACTTATCAAGGTCTGTTGCTAATTCTATTGGTCAAATTAGTTTATAGAAATAAGGAGGTTTGCCAAAATTTTAATTTCCGAGCAGTGTTGATTGTGCATGGCAGAAAGGTCCGTTATCACATCAGACGTCAAGTGTTTGTTGATTGGTGTAATGGACAGAAATGTCTCATTTCAGTTTTTTGATAAATTTAATTTAATACCTAAACGAGAAAACTTTACATGGTCTATAGGATTTGCTTTTATCTATATGGAAGACGAAAGGGATGCTGAGGCTGCTATTCGTGCTCTTGATCGAGTAGAATTTGGTCGGAAGGGACGGAGACTCCGTGTGGAATGGACAAAGGTAACACATAATTAGTCTCTTTGGGTTAGAGTGTTGTTTTGATCTATTATGTTTTCATGACCGTTGCACATAATGTGTTGCAGCATGAACGTGGTGTGAGAAGGCCTTCTAGTTCAAGAAGATCTTCAGCTAATGGGAGGCCATCAAAGACCTTGTTTGTAATTAATTTTGATACATACCATACCAGAACAAGGGACTTGGAGAGGCACTTTGAACCGTATGGCAAGATAGTCAGTGTTAGGATCAGAAGGAATTTTGCCTTTGTTCAGTATGAGTCAGAGGATGATGCTAGCAGAGCACTGGAAGCTACAAATATGAGGTATTTAATGTATTTGGATATTTATTTTGGTTGCAAGATTCTTCTTTCAAATCTGTCATTAGCCTCTAGTCAATGCATGACTACTTGTTAAGAGATTTGACATGTTTGCTTGGTCTTTCTTTATACCTGTATTCTTTAGAAAGTTAGTTTAATGAATGAATGATGCTTATCTTGTTAATTTTAACTTCTAGTTAGTTTTACCTTCCCAGTATATTTTAAAATTGACTTGTTACCTCTGCTATGATAAACAGCAAGTTACTGGATCGAGTTATTTCAGTTGAATTTGCTGTTAAAGATGATGATGATAGGAGAAATGGATATAGCCCTGAGAGAGGCCGTGAACGTCAACGTGATAGAAGCCGTGATGGAAGAAGATCCCCTAGTCCTTATAGGAGAGAAAGAGGCAGTCCTGATTATGGCCGTGGGCCCTCTCCATATCAGAGAGAGAGGGGGAGCCCAGACTATGGCCGTGACCGAAGCCGTAGCAGAAGCCCCCCCAGGAGAGAGAGAGCTAGCCCTGCATATGGGCGCAGAAGCCCTAGTCCATATAGAAGAGAAAGGGAGGGTTCTGATCCTGTTCGTGACTCAAGCCGCAGTCCTTATCACAAAGAGAGAGGAAGAACTGACCATGGCATTTCTCCTTCTCATAGTCCCGAAGAAAGAGGGAGGAAAAGCCCGCAAAATGGTCGTGGTTCTAGCCGTAGTCCTCGTGATACTGGGAAGACTAGCCCTGAAAATGGACATGGCTCTGGAAGTCCTGATGAAAAAGGGAATCCCAGTCCTTACAATGGTTATGAAAGGAGCCCAAATGCTGTGCCTGATCCTAGGGACAGTCCCAACTACGGTGGTCCTGAAAGTCCCATGCATGAAAGATATCGCAGGTTTGCAAACATTTATTTATTTATTGGAGTTTGTTATTACTGTTTATTTTCTCCAGCCTTCTATAGTTTGATATCTTCATCGTTTTAAATGTGTTTATTTCTGATAATACAGCCAGTCTCCCCCTGCAGACGAATGATTTCAGTCTTTGATGGAAAAGCTGATGGAAGGGCAACCTGATTGTAGTTCCGTTTCATGGCCGGACTAAATTTAATTTCAGCAAATTATTTTAGTGCAGTAGTGATAAGCTCTGAAACTTGTGTTGTTGTGACAACTTCCTAGTTCTTTATTTTGTTAGTTTAATATTTCTATATCAGCTTAGTATTGTACAATCTTTGTTTACAATTAAAAAATGGTACTATATCTTTGATCAACAATATTGGCGAGTAACGTCGCTAAAATCTTCTTGTGCTCTTCAAACATTCCAAAATAATTGACTGTTATTCCATTGTATGACAGTTGCTGGTTGTATGTTGGATTGCTGGGGAAATGTTCCAAGGGCATTGTATTTCTCATTCCTGGTATAGGTCAATATCTTTCAGTTGAATAAGCTGAGTGAGGTTGATCGAACTACATCAGGTTAAAGTTAGGCTGAATTTTTTTAATAACTCGAGAAGGACCATGACTTTTTTAGAAAATTATTTAACTGAGTTAATATATTTTAGTGTAATCAGATTCCAACCAAGATTTCGTTTTACTTTATCAGTTTTTACCCATTAGATTGATTTTAGCGAGTTTTTTTTATTAAATTTTATTACAATGCTAAGTTTGAGGGTATATTACTGATTTTCTTAAAATGTTAAAACATATATGCCGTATAAAAACTTTGGTTATTATGTGGTTGGCCTATATTTTCCGCGTCACAGAAGAATATTTGTTATTGACAAATTCTTCTTCCAATCCCGTACCCTCTTCCTGCACCCTCATATAATTCTTTTATTTCATGACTGTCTTTTATAAAATTACATAAATATTCTCTTCTTGATTTCTTGAAATTATAAACCGGATGGGGTGTATCCGGTTCTCATTTAAAAAAAAAAAATACAAATCGGACGATTCCATTCGGTTCTCAACCCAGCAGATCGTAAAATCCTTAAATTCGCCGTCGACAGCCCTTCAAATCCCAAATCAACTATTCTAATCATCAATATCACCTACTAATTGCTAATAAATATCACAAATTGGTTACCTAATGCTTATATGAAGGATTAATTGAAAGATTTTGAATAACGAAGGAACAAAAGTCGCGAATGGCTTATCTAAACCGGACGAAGGTTCTCTTAACCGGACGGTTTGTATTTTTTTTTTAAATGAGAACTGGATACACCCTCCATCCGGTTTACAGTTTCAAACAACTGTAAACCAGATGACCTGGTCATCTGGTTGGGAAGGAGAGGGATTTTATTAAGATAGGAGTATTTATGTAATTTTATGAAGGGCAGTTATGGAATAAAAAAATTATATGGGGGTGCAGGAAGAGGGTATGGGGGTGGAGGAAGAATTTGTCGTTGTTATTTTTTCTTTTAGATGGATTTGGATACCTTAATATCTTATTCTTGGCACAGGATACCCCAAGCACCCTAAAAATATTGCAATTTAAAAAGGTCGGGTTTACAATTTCTGGTCCATATTATATTTCGAAAATGAATCAAGTCTTGTACTGGTGCGGACCAACAGATACAGAGCTTCTATCCAATTAGAGCATCAAACTTTTACAATGTTGCAGTCTTACGTCCCATAGAGAGGTAGTTCTTTCTTTTGGGTGTCACACACTGTTTATTTTCAAAGAGAAGTCTATTGTTTTTAAAATTGGACTTGTCCATTTATTGGTGTGAAGATTGTGACAACTGAATTGATACAGATATTAACAATTATTGATTTGAGAACTACAAAGGATGGATCGCGGTTTGAAAACAACCACAGAAATACGCAATCACTCTATTGCTGATTTGATAAGAAATTGAGTTTGTATTTTCATTCAAAGTAATAAACCAGAAAAGTAAATAATTTTAAAAATTCAAAGTCAAAAGTCAAAGTTGTTAGATTTCATAATCACCTTAGTTTTTTTTCTGTGAGTATTTTTTTTGTTCTAAAAGGGATTTTCTTCTATCACGTAATTAACAAACAAGATGTCAAAATTAGTAATAATTTGAAGTTCCAATTAGAAATTTACTTAAGTTTGAGTTTCGTGAATTGATAAAAATGATGTTATCTCACTTATCCATGTAAAAAGTAAGTTGAGTTAAATAACCAATGATATTTTTCATCCGTCTGTCTTCATTTTGGTTTATAATTGTAGATAGTATCAAGAGCTAATCGTCACTCATCTCTTCGCGATATCTTCAACTTTATTCTCCTTTTCTTTTACTCCTTGAACCTTTATTACCCTAATTTCCACCAAATTGGATAACAGAAACTTCTTAATATGACAACAGCAGGTTCAAGCAACAATCCATAGTGACAAGCTCACCAAATTCATGGTAGAAAATGCAATACCAGCAAAGTTTTGTTTTAAAGAAGATGAGGCTTTCAGCATGATTAATTCTGAATTATTAAACAATGAAAAATAAAATCAACTTTCAGTTGCATGATTCTTTGCGTCAATGATTACAATCTTCACCAAAATGGTGTGATTGAAAGACTCATAGTAAATATAGAATTAATAACTGAATTTTTCAGTTAAAGAAATTGTAGATTCTTTAGCTGCCCTTGATTCACCAATTTCTCCATACATTTAAACTATTTTTTATGGGTTCTCAGAAGAATTTTATTCTTTTGTCACTTCTATTACATGACAAATGGATCCATATATAATTGATAATATTGAGGGTCTCCTTTTATATCAAAAAGAAAGATTTGAGAAATATAAAAAATAACTGATACCAACTTAATCCATGTAAATACATGTATAACTGGAAATCAAAATAAGAAGCAGACCTGACTCTCAAAATTATAGAGAAAGTTATGGTAATCATGGAGGAAGAATTAATAATAAATATAATTTTTAATCTAACAAAGGGGGGCGAAATTTTGGTGGTAGAAGTTTTAGTAAAAACACGTGTGGTTACAAAATTCAAATTCCTGCAATTATATAACTATGATTTGGAGTTTGACACTCCAAATAGTGGCCACGCTGACTAAGAAATTCTTGCTACTCCAATTACTATCTTGGATCCATCATGGCATCTATTAGTGGTGCTCATTACATAACAAATTATGGAAGCGACCTCTCCATCAGATTCACATACAATGGTCCACATAGGTAATGACACAAGTTTGCAAATAAAAACATTGCTTATTCTGAACTTTTGTTGCCTAATTCCTTTCCAAACGTTGTCTTAAATCACCTTTTACATGTTCTATCTATTATAAAAAATTTGCTCAGTGTCTCTAAATTTGCAAAGAATAATAATGTTTTTCTCTTTGAATTCTTTCCTAACTTTTTCAGTTTACAAACTAGATATTCTTCAAGGTAGTCTCAAAAATATACTTTATGTGTTTCCAACATTATAACACTCACAATCCTGTTTTACCATGGATCAACTTACTCTTTGGCCTGTCAACCTGTCAATCTTCTTCTCATGCTTTCATGGAGCTGTGGCACTCTAGATTTAGATATCCCTCTTTAAGAATAGTCGAAGTTGTGTTAGATAAATGTACTATACCTTATACAACTTCTATGTCATTATTGTTGTTTAGGAAAACTAACACAATTACCTTTTATATATTCTAAAACAAAATATTCTGCTCCTTTAAAACTTGTGTTAAGTGGCATTTGGAGTTTCTCTCCAATTGAATCTATCAATGATTGTGGATAATAGGTTTTTTCCAGTACTTTTTTATAATAATGTCTAAAATGGACAGAAAAATATTTATTTACTAAAATAGGCAAATTATACCAGCTAAATAAGATTTTAATTAAGAAATTGTTCAATTGAGACATGACTTGTCCAATACAAATGACATGAAAATTTCAATTAAAAATATCATTTCTTCCTAAACTCATCTCTCTCTAACCATTTTTAATTTATTTGACACTATTTGTTACCTTTAATAATTAAAAAAAATAATTAAATAATAATAATTAACAAAATTGTAACAAAATAATTAAGACAAACAAATTTATTTTAATTTAAAATAAAATAATATAATAATAATAAGAAGAAGAAGTATTATTTTAATTAAATTCATATAAATTTAATTTAAATAATAATAATAATTTAATGATTATTTTTGAAGAAATAATAATAGTAATAATATTCTAACAAATTTAATTAAAATAATAATGATTATAATAATAATAATATAATAAATTTTATAAATAAATAAAATAATATTTAATAATATAATATTTATCATTAATGTTTCACTTATCATGAAGAGACCATGAATAAACACCCTAAACATTATTGTATGAATTATTTATGAAATTTTAATAAACCACCATCATTAATTGATAAATAATTGATATTATATTATTACATTTTATTTTCTTTATTTATAAAAATTATTATATTATAATTATAATAGTCATTATTATTGTTATTATTTTAATTAAATTTGTTAGAATAGTATTACTATTATTATTATTATTTCTTCAAAAATAATCATTAAATTATTATTATTATTATTTAAATTAAATTCATATGAATTTAATTAAAATTCTTCTTCTTATTATTATTATCATTATATTATTTTGTTTTAAATTAAAATAAATTTATTTGTCTTAATTGTTCTGTTACAGTTTTGTTAATTATTATTATTTAATTATTCTTTTAATTGTTAAATGTAATAAATATAATGTCAAATAAATGAAAAATAGTTTCATAGAAATGAGTTTAGGAAGAAATAAGATTTTAATTAATGTCTTTAATTGAAATCGACAAGGTGTCACTTATATTTGACTAACCTGAAATCATGTTCGAATTGAAGGATTTTGTAATGTAAAATCCTATCTAGATAGCAGAATTTGCCTATTTTAGTAAGTAAATATTTTTATGCTCATTTTGAATATTATTATGAAAAAGTACACTCAAAATGAAAAAAAACCTAAATATTACGTCATCTTCTTAGATGCTTTAAACACTTTTAGATTTGTCTCTTTTTCAATTTAAATCTCTCGTTTTTTCTACATTCTTATAATTTAGATATTTTGCTGGAAACCAACATAACACTAAGATTTAAGCTATCCAAACTAATGATGCAAAAAAAAAAAAAAATATGAAACTCACCACTTATCTACAACAAGACATTCAATACAAGCTTTCTTATCCTCATACTCATCAACACAATGAAAAATCCTGAGAGAAAAGATAGACACATCACTTAAACAAGTTTAACTATTCTAGCCCCAACATCCCTTCCTCTAACGTTTAGGGATGAAGTTTTCCTCACAGCCACTATTTTGATAAACCTGTTAGTTACCTCAATTTTAAATAATAGATGTTCATAGGAAATTCTATATCACAAACAGCTTGATTATATGTTTCTAAAAGTATTTGTACGTGCTTGTTACCCTACTTAGACCATATAATTCACAAAAACTATATTTTAAAATAATGTGTATATTGTTTAATATAGCTATTTTCACAAGAAATATATTTGCTCTCACCAAATGATAAGACTTACATCTCTAAAAATGTGAAATTCTCTAAAATTATTTTTTCATGTAAGTTCAGTCCAAATCCCTTTTTATTGCGTAAATCGGATTCTAATTATGTTCATATGACTGTGTTTTATTCCTTTAATTAACTATTTTATCATCAAAAGTTTCATAGTAATCATATCTGTGATACAATATGTATTCTTATTGCATCCGTTGAAAATGCTTTTATTGCAATGCCTCTAATAATGATGTAGCTGAAATATACTGATACATCCACCGAGATTATAACTTATTTATACCAGGCTGTTATTTGTGCGGGCTTGGCATGCAAACTCATTTCTTTCCTAATTCTTCCTACTTAAGCATTTATCAGTAGATAGCAGCATTAATTTCTTGTGTGATTGCGGAATTAAGTACACTAATCATGTTATTTTGGTTTTTAGGTATCTTTGTAGGCTGACATATTTTAGGTTTTGTGTTAACTAACAATTTATGTATGTTTGTCCATGAATGTTGCTTTTAGCAGCACCTGATCGGTGGAGGAGAATTCAAAACCAACAACACACATTGATGCCAGCGACCACTGACACTATAATCACACCAACCAAATACACAACACATGGGGAAGATGATTGGTAAGGATTTACACGGAGCCTTTCTCGCCAATTTGTTCTCTGTTACTTACCAAAATATCAATGGAGACATGTACTCATTAAAATACAAATTTAAGGTCAACTTTTTCTTCTTGAAAGGAAAAGTCAGATTGTGGACAATCTTTATGATTTAATATAAGATCTAAACTACAAATTTATGGAGTAAAAGTGTGACCAATTCAATGTACCAGTGTTTTTGAATGAGATCCAAGTAACGAAATGACATATAAAAGCTGTCATAGAAAAGTAAACAGTGGTAGTAGTAACATCCACATGTTGGTCCCGCTTTGGATATGACAGCCGCCAGACGAGTGAAGTGTGGTATCAAGGACACGTGTCGAGTTATGGTTGCACCGTCCCTTGTGTTTCCTAACCACCAGTATCCACCTGCATTACCACCAGATTCTCCCTTTTGGTGTTAGTTTAACTCACTCACTATAATTACTTCTTAGATGCATCATGGTTGTTTCACACTGTAAGTTCCCAGGAACAGCAAGGAATATTTTAAATCTTTGTCAATAAAATATTCAAAGCAGAAAGTATTTTTTCATCAAATAAGAAATTTACATTTACTTTTATTAAATTATCAAGTGTTTGCTTAATTTAACTTATTTAAAATATAAACTTATTTAAAAAATACATCTTTTACAATACTTTTTAACACATCGGTTATGAACATAGACTGGAAGAACTAAAAATATACAACTTATATTAATAATTTTATTATAATAATATAACATTTAAAGACTACATTATTTATTTAAAGATTTATATTACTATAATATGTCCTCAAAATAAAGAGTATACAAATATCCTTAATTTTTATATAATTATAAAAATAATTAATTAGTTAATTTGGTTATTTATCCTCTTCACTTTTTTTAATGGAATAATTTACATTGTGAGATTTTAAAATCCAATGCTTCTTACTTAACCTTTCAATTTTATAATGTTTCTTATTTCTCATATTTCAAATAGTTATAAATTTATGAATGGTGTGTGTGTGTGTGTTATATATTGATTTTTGATATGTGTGTATATATTATTCCAGTTCTAATTTGGGAAAAAAGTTTCATTTTTCCTCTCAAATTGTTTGACTTTCCAGAAATTTTTATAGAATTGAGTTTATTTATGAAAACCCTCATACGTTTAAATTGTATAATATTTATATATATAATCAAAATAATATTTTTAAGGGAACTATTTAATTGATATACACATCAAATAAACTGTTATTTATCTCATGAAAATTCATGCAAATGAAATTATAACATAAATTACTCTTTGCGAATGTGTATATTTTCATGAATGTAATTTTATATTCTGTTAGACTATATTTCATTATTTCTCGTAACATTTTTTCTAAAAAATATTAAATAAAAAAATAATGTCTTAAAAAGTATAAAAATATATTTGATATTTCTTTCACAAAAAATATGTTAGAATTTTCATTTTTCATTGATGAAGTAATTACATTAACCTTATGTTTAGTGGAGATGAAAGAAATAAGAAAAAAAGAGCAAAAAAGGAAAATAAAAATAAAGAGAAATATAATGGAAAAAAGTGGTTCCGTTGATGAAAAAAGTACAAGAGGAAAGATAAAAGTTAGAAATAAATAGAGTAAAATATAAATGATTTTATTAAGGGGGATAAATAAAAAGTAGATTTCAAAATTTAAATTTATTTAATTTTAAAATGTTATTATTTATTAATATCAAATTTTATTATCTATTTATATTTTTTTTGTCAAACTAATATTTATTTATATTTATTAACATAAAAAATTAGAAAGATAAAAAAAACATGGAACCGCGAGCATAACAGAACCAGAAACATATTAGCACAGAAGTAGAGAAATGTGGGAGCATAGTTGATTTAGCCAAAACAATAATAAGATAACATACACTTTGCACCCTTCTAAAATCGTTTAATATTCAATTTTCTTTTTAAAAAATTATATTGCTTTACTCCTATAAAATTTAAATATTTTTTTAGATTTCTTTAAACGTAATTTTAATTCTTTGTTAATAGCAACGCTAAATAAAAAAAAATCACATACATGATAGTCTTAACATAATATTAATTATACATTTAACTAAAATTACTTTTAGTTACAAATTTGTATGTTAAAAGTGTTGTCTACTTGTGTATCTTCTACTTAGCAACAATAAATAAAATATTTTAAATTAAAAACATTAATCTTTTTAACGAAGATATATATGATATAATTAACGTTTTCCATGACACATTTTACCCTAATTTTTTTTTAACAGCCAACACATTTTACCCTAATAACAATTATGCTTACTATAAGAGTACAAGGAAAAATGATGCCACACTAGATTGCCAATGATGATTTTCCATCATCGAAGTATGAAAAGTTCCAATCACTCTCGACAATATATAATTATAAAGGTAGAGGGTTAAACAACAGCAGGTCTGAACATAATAAAGTGATATTTTATAATATCTTTTTATAAGAAAAGTTTTAGCAAATATTTTCACCTAAGTAGGTTGAGACTGTAGACTTTTGTGACGGCCACTATATAAAGAAGATTTATATTAATATTTAACATATGATTCTGTTAATTTTTTAAAATATAATACTTATTTAATATTTTAATATATAAAGCGTTACATTTCTTACTTTAGTTGGTTTTAGTAACCGTTAATATTTGTATAGTTATGCATATATTATCGAACATTAGTTATTTACTTATCTTTTAAATAGTGTATCATAGATTAAAGTAAGCGGAGTAGAATATTATTTATTTTTGAGTAATGTGAAAATTACTTTTAGGTGATGGTATGAAACCTAAGGTGTTGAGTGATGTTTTAACAACTGATGTGTTGTTATGTGAACTAGAATCGCAATAAAGTTGTTTTCTTTATTTACCCTATTCAAAATTGTCACAGAAAGTTGATATAAATATTAACTTTAAAACTTAGACGTATTTATATGAATCCCATCAAGACCAAAATGGAGATATCATAATCATGAGAAGTCAAGAACACGTGAAAAAACTCTCATACTAATGTAATTATAGCTTTAACTGATATGTGCGGAAAAATATAAAAAAAATGGCATGATTATCTGATAAAGAATCATTATTAACTTTACATTAATTAATTCAAAACTCGTTCTAAAATTATAGATATGATTTTTACATTGTAGATCAAAGTCTTTGATTATACCAAGCCTATGGGTTAATTATACTTTTAAAAAGATCAATTAAAGTTCTTAGTATATATATACATTGAAGAATATTTAGCATAAATAATTACACTGATATGATATAATATGGTATCTTATAATTATTTTGATTTTTTATTCTAGTGGAAAAATTAAGAAAAAAGAGAGATTATTTTGATGTCTTTCGGCGTTTTAAGTTGGGATTTGGGTGGGCTCTAAATTGGCGTCGTAGTGACGAACCCTGTCAGCTTTGGCCCACGACGAATCTTCGCGGTCCATTGTCTTCAGCTTTGGCCGTGCTTTTTTTGTTTCAATGCACAGGCAAATCGTGATCAAATAACATTATTATAATTATAACTGGTAGAAATGAGAGACTATTATATAGATGTTTATGGACGAAATTTGTAATTAATATAAAATAAACACCTTTAATAAATATAGGCTTATAACGCACATTAGTATTTTTATTGTCTGGTTGTTAAATAATGAGAATGAATATTATAGTATTCATATTTATAAATCTGTTATTTGCTAATATTAAAATACACACACATATATATTATCCTCCAAATCAACTCTAAATTTTCTTCTTTAATATTTCATTCCAGTTTTTGACAATGATATATTATTATATTGAATTTTATTTTTTTCTTGTCAATATTTTTTTAAGGATAAATTTATCAGAGGAAGGAAAATCTCAATATTTTAAATTTTTTTCAGTGATCAATTTATCAAAGTGAAGATCGCAAGGGAAACTTCAATAATTTGAGAATTGGGATAGAGTTCGTTTTTATTGATTTGCGTGTTCTTATTTAGGGACCTGTGAAATTAAAAATGATATACAGAGACTGTTTTCATTTAAATTTATGCTCCAAATTTAAGTCAATTTATATATTTAAAAGATTATTTTTCCCTGTAATAATTTTTAAAAACGCAATTTTATTTAGATTTTTATTTTAGATCAGTAAAATAGCTAATTTTTTAAATATATATATATATATATATATATATATATATATATATATATATAATATAAAAACACATATAAAAGTTAAAATTAATAAAATTAGGCTGATATAAAAGAATAAAATATCTTATTAGCTAATACTTTATTTTTCCAATTAATTAAATATGTATTACAATTCACCTAATTACTATTATGCTCATTCAACTAAAGATGACAATTTCTCCCTTAAATTTTAGTCGTTAATAAAAAATCTACTCGGTCAACGACTAAAATATTTGTCCATTAACCTCATCATTAAAAGATTCATAAAAATATTTTTTGTCCATTAACTTCATCATTAAAAGCTTCATAAAAATATTTTTTGTCCATTAACTTCACCATTAAAAGCTTCATAAAAATATTTTACTTGATAAGAATTTACTCCTCCAACGACTAAAATTTTTGGACTTTTAATTAATTGAATTTTGTTCAGAAACTACACCATGAAGGTTTTTATTAAAGAGCTTGCCTAACAAATTTCAAAAACAAGTTTAAGAAAAGAAAAGAAAGAAAAACTTTATTAAAAATAACTTTTGATCAACTGTTCTACTCTTCACTCAGATCACTAAGGTAGGGTTTCGATAAAGGAAAAGATAAACATATCTTTCAAAATTCTAGATAAAAGATATGGGAAAAATGTTTTAGAGATACAGTAGTTTTTGTAAAAAAAAGTTTAAGTAGTAACTTTCTTTCATTTGTAAGTTTCTTTAACTTATCAATAAAATATTCATATATCCTCTCATTTAAATTATTTTTACTCTTAAAAGCATAAATTGAATCCTTACATTAAATACAAACAAAACTCTGAGTCAGGGAGATGTCTTTGCCATGAATAAGATGAAAAAAAAAACTACATTGTTTCTTTAAATAAAAAATTTAAATTGAAAAGAATTCAGAATTTAAATTGAGAATATTTAAAAATAGTGAATAATGTTAAAAAATTATTATGATAGTAGAACTAGCAAAATTATTAAACCTAATTGTTATATTTTACCACTCATAGTAAAAGATAATGCCATTATTTCCATTAATAGTCATGATATTTATCATAAGCCATTTTTTAGAATGTTACCACCACTATTAATATCATCATTTTTTAATTAATATTCGTTATTGTTATAATAATTATTACTATTTCAATAATAATAATAGTAATAATAATAATATTATTATTATTATAATAGTTGTTATAATTATATAGATTCTGAGTTTTTTTTCATGTCAAACTTCAATAAAAATATTTTATATGACTAAGATTTTTGTCTTATAACTCGGCGTATAACTCTTGTAATGTAATATTCTAATATCGATAATGAGTGATATCTCAGATAAATTTCTCAAACTAGTGTAATTTTTTTTGAAATTCTCAAAATGGTGTATTTTTTATTTTATTTCCGGATATGGGTAAATTGTGCAGAGATTGCACGATATCATTGTTAATAAATCGTTATATTATTGTACGATTTAATTTAAAATATATGAAATCGTGAGAAGATAACACAATTTACTTAAAGTAATGAAATTGTGGAATAAATATAGGATTTTAATTAACTAATTAATTGATTAATTGAAATCGGTAGGCTACTGCAAGAGTTTAGGGTAATTAATTCTCCTACCTTTCCTCTCCTATTTTTCCATGTTGTATTGGATTGTGCATATAAAATTAAATTAGAATTAATGCATAGTGATAAAACCATTTTGGAAATTTTGATGAAAATGAAAATATAGTCATTGAAATTAATTAATTGTGTGATTAAAATAAATGTGAAATTAATTTGAATGGAAGAATATGAAGAAAATTTACCCATTTTAATTTGAATGGTTTAATAAAGAAAATTTAAATTATTTGAATTTATTAGTTTTTAAAATTTATTTACATTTTTTCCTTCTTAAAAGTACTTACTTGGACTCTTTTTTTCTTTTATAAAAATTCTGAAACTTATTTATATTTTTTTCTTTTTTAAAACTACTCATGCTTTTTTTTCTTTTATAAAAATAACCATTGTTGTAATTTTATAAAAATTCTCAAAGTACTTCCGCTTTTTTCTTTTCTTTTATAAACATTCCCAAACTTATTTATATTTTTTTTCTTCTTAAAACTATTTCT
>Ga0209700_103461_pt1 | contig 30164 bp, 20 predicted proteins | sample SiratroredBW_FD_187528 | JGI IMG/M metagenome (GOLD analysis project Ga0209700, IMG submission 187528) | Root nodule microbial communities of legume samples collected from California, USA - Siratro red BW (SPAdes) (version 2) | ecosystem: Host-associated > Plants > Roots > Nodule | place: USA...
GATGAAAGTAGTTTTCTCAATATCTTCCGGCGCCATCTTGATCTGGTTATATCCCGAGAAACCATCCATGAATGAGTATAATGTTGATGTAGCAGTGTTGTCCACTAATGTGTCAATATGTGGTAGTGGAAAATCATCTTTAGGGCTAGCCCTATTTAGGTCTCTATAATCTACATACATCCGAACTTTCCCATCTTTCTTTGGAACAGGAACAACATTAGCTACCCATTGAGGGTATTGCGCCACAGCTAGGAATCCGGCATTAAATTACTTTTCAACCTCTTCTTTTATTTTTAGCGACACCTCCGGCTTCATTCTCTCAACCTTTGCTTAATCGGATGGCATTCCGGTTTGAGTGGTAATCGATGTTGTACAATTTCGGAATTTAGACCAGGCATATCCTTATAACACCAAGCAAAAATATCTTTAAATTCTTCCAAAAGGTTATACAGCTGCTGTTTCATTTCAGAAGACAAATCACCTGCGATTTTAACCATTTTTTCTTCCCCTTCGTCTCCCAGATTTATCATTTCAACCTGTTCTTGGTGGGGTTTTATTTCTCTGGCTTCTTGTTCCACTAATCTCAATAATTCCGGGGAGAGTTCACAGTTTTCCTCATATTCATCATTTTCCATATTATCATCAGGGTCCGTGAAATTTGGATATGAAATATTGGAATGATTATTTTCAAAACAGGCATCATCATATCTGTATTATTCAATTTTAAAAATAATAAATAGACAAGAAAAAATTTGAATGAAAACTCAACATTTTATTACCGAAATAGCGTTAAAGCCAAGAAAAAGTATTACAACGTAAAAGAAAATGTTTAAAACTAAACAAAAGTTTCTTTTTATATTACATTTTTTCTTGTGTATACACCATAGGTATCTCTACAGACTTCCAATTGCCAATCTGCTCATCCGGAAGGCAAGGATGTACAAAATTTGAGCCTCCATCCTCCAGCTCCTATTCAATTGCTGCCACCTGATCAAGATTGATCCATCCAGCACTATAAAAGCTCTGATACAGGCTGCATAGAGGAATTTCATTCGTCTTTGGCTTTTTTCCCTCTATCATGGCCTGTCTTCTTTCCTTCATTTCTTCAACTCTTTTCTTTCGATCTGCTTGGGTAGGTTTATACCCCAAACCATACCTTCCTCTATTCTCAACTAGCTCTAGTGGCTTTACAGACCCATCATTATTTTTGCCCAAGCCATCGCCATATTTATACCCCTTCTCCATCATGGTTCTAACCACCATCAGTGATGCGCTAGACAAGTGTGGATTCACTCTAAAAGGTTCGATATAAGCTATGCTGACAATCTCCAGAGCTTGAAAAGAGGTTTCAAGAGCTTCCTATGCGGCTTCAATATAGGGAGTAGGCGTAGGCCCACATACCAGCAAGTCCTCCTCTCCAAAAACTATGATCAATTTATCATTAATTATAAACTTCAATTTCCGATGTAATGTTGAAGGTACTACTCCAGCTGTGTGTATCCAAGGCCTACCCAGCAAGCAACTGTAGGCTGGTGATATGTCCATAACTTGGAATACAACCTGGAAAGTGCATGGTCCAACTTGGACTGGTAACTCTACTTCTCGCACAACTTCCCTCTTACTCCCATCAAAAGCTCTGACCACCATAGTGCTAGGGCACAAATGAATCCCTTCGGTTGGCAACTTGTTTAGGGTGGTTTTCGGCATCACATTCAATGATGAACCATTATCAATCAATACTCGCAAGATGAAATGATTCATACATTTAACTAAGATGTGAAGAGCTTTATTATGCCCTCTACCTTCTGAAGGTAATTCCTCCTCAGTAAAAGTCAAATAATTGTTAGCAGTAATGTGACTAACAATCCCTTCAAATTTATCCAAGGAAATTTCCTGATCAACATGGGCCCCACTCAGAATCTTCATTAGCAATTTCCGATGAGAATCAGAATGCATCAACAGTTCCAACAACGATACCTTTGCAGGCATCCGGTTCAATTGATCAACCACTTTGTACTTGCTTTGTTGGATGAACTTTAAGAACTCATATGCATCCTCATTGGTGACCTCTTTTCTTTCTTTTAGCTCTGGCTCTGGGTTTTCTTACACAACTTTCCCTTTTAACAACGCCTTTGCCTTTTCTGCAGCCATTTCTTCTCTAATTTTTTCAAGGCTTTTCTCACCTCTCAGCACAGGTGGAGTAAACAAACGACCACTCCTAGTCATGCCTCCAATTCCAGATATATTGTCAATAGCAGCTTTGCTTGATTCAACTGATTCATCTTTTTGTTCCTCTTGGATGATACTGACACCATACTTCCAAGGAACAACTTTGTCATTCTTGTATGGGAAAGCAGTGGGTGTCCGAATCACCAAGGATTGCCTTCCTACGGGCATGGAATTGGTGGGCCTAGTAAATTGAATCACCAACGGTTTAGGCTTTTGCGAAACCCATTCTTCACCAGCAAATACTCCCTCTTCCTTCTTTTAATGAGTAACTTGTAGAATATGTCTATCTATCAAGTCTTGCACATAATTTTTGAATTCAACACACTCATCAATAGAATTCTTGATGCTATTATGGAAATCACATCCATCTTCTTTCCTTTGTTCACATCGGAATAACCTAGCTTGGCAAATTGCTCCGAAAACCTCATTCATAGGTTTCTTCATTTCATTTACACATCTAATGAGACTTGGTTCTTCTTCATCAATTACAGCATTAACCGTGGCATTTGAGTGACCAGACCAAGGGTTTTTGTCCACACTTGGCTTCTGTTCCTGGAAAGTGAGCCACCCAGAATCAATCAAGGACTGTACTTTGAACTTGAGAGCACGGTAGTTTTCGATGGAATGACCCACTTCTCCACTATGGTATTCACACTTGGCATTTGCATCGTAATATCTAGGGTATGGTGGTTGTAGTATCTTTGCTGGGCATATAGCCACCAGTGCATTCTTAACCAAGTCAGGTAATAACTCTGCATAAGTCATTGGCAAAGGAGTGAACTTCATCTCCCTCTCTCCTAGATTACTCCTTTGACCAAAGTTTTGATTTGGTACCTGATTATGATTCTGAACCCCTGGATTGGGTTGATAAGCATTATGAGTTGCCGCTGGCGGTCTATGTCCCGTCTGCGGCTGAGGGGCATTGTACTGATGATTCGGCACAACATTTGCAACATAGGTCTGTGATGATCTGTAATTCGGTCGATACTGGTTTTGATACCCTCCCCAATGTGGCACGGCTGAAGCTGCCTGCACCTCTCCTTCCTTCTTCCTATTATTATTGAACTCGGGCTTTCTAGCATTGTTAACCGCGGACGGGTTTTGTGCTATCTTTCCACTTTTAAGCCCGTATTCAACCCTTTCACCGATAATAACTATATCGGAAAAGTTGGAAGACACATTTCCCAACACATGTTCATAATATGGGAATTGCAATGTTTCGATGAACATAGTGGTCATTTCATTTTCATGGAGAGGTGGTTCAACCTGAGCAGCCAATTCTCTCCATCTTTGGGCATACTCTTTGAAGGTCTTAGTGCTTCTCTTGAACAGGCTTTGCAGCTACATTCTATTGAGAGTCATGTCCATATTGTATTTGTATTACTTTATGAAAGCATTGACCAGATCTTTCCATGTCTGGATTTTAACTGATTCTAAATGCATGTACCAGTTTAAAGCTGTCCTAGTAAGACTCTTCTGAAAGAAATGCATCAATAGCTTCTCATCATGAGCATGAGCAACCATTTTCCTGCAGTACATGACTAGATGGCTTTTTGGGCAAGTAGCTCTCCTATACTTTTCAAATTCTGGCACCTTAAATTTTGGGGGTATCACCACATCCGGTACCAAACATAACCCAACAGCATCTCCGAACTCGCAAGCACTGGCTCCTTCAATCATCCGGACCCTTTCCTCCAGTATTTCCAGCTTGCTTTTCGTCATATCAGCGTTAAACATCATACTTTGAACGCCTTCATTCACATTATTCTTCATCACAGATGTTTCTCCAGCATGAACTTGCAGAACCCATGGTTGAGTATTAGATGGGACCTTATCAATTACCACTTTCTCCATACAACTAGCAAGTGGCATTTGAGTAGCTTCAGGTTGACCTTTAGGGTTAGCAGTATTACTCATTGGCATATCTCCTTGCTCTTCATACTCTTCATATACAGGCTCATAATTCAAAGGCATACCATATGGATGAGATTCATGAGTGTTTCTATTTCTCCCATTAGGGTTACAGTGTTGAAGCATAGGGGGATGTGAAGACTGTGCCTCTTCATTGCGGACAGTAACCGCATCTTTTAAGGCCACCATCATTTCATACATCTGACCCATCTGAGTTTTCAGCTGGTCAATGTCAGCTTTCATACTCTCTTGCACTTCACTGTCTATTCTTTTGCTGTTGACACGAGTTCTGTAGCAATGACACGGAGTATTTGCCGTCTTTATATGTTTCTGTTTTTTATTATGAGAAAATTGAATAAAAATGCAAAATGAATGCTATGAAAAATAAAAATTGTATGCACGTTGTTTAAACAATAATTGTGAAAATTGTGCACACATCCATGGAAATTGAACCTGTATTTGTATTGATAGGGAAAAAAAACTGTCTGATATCATGAAACAATGTATCGAACCAATACAAAACAAAATCAATCCCTAGAACGAGCAATCATAACTTTCATCTGCTCGACTAAATATTTACAATGATTAAGAAAAGTTTGAGCAGAATCCGGGAAGTTAAAGAACATCATAGATGAGTCCGCCTCTCTCAACATCCTAGGCACATCCTCAATGGCTCCATTGGCTAAAGCAGCCAATTGTGAGAAACACGTCCTCCAATGAATAATGTCTCGCTCCTGATCCGCAATGTGGTTCTCCAATTGGGTCATCACCATCTGATGCCTTTCTTCAGCCTCCATCTTCTGCCAGTGCTCCTCTTTTAGCTTCTCTTCATATTCCGACATGATTTCCTTCATTTGTGACTCTGTGCTATGGAACCTGTCTTGTAAGTCATATAATTCTTTCATAATCTTCTGTTTGTCCTGTCTAGTTTCCTGGCGCTCAACATGTATAGCCGCCTCCCATTCTCTAGCTCTCGTAGTTAATTCAACCTTAGCAGTAGTTAACTCCTGAGTCATCTCCATAATGCATTCCCTATCAACTTCCTGCCTCTTCATCAACCTTTCATTGTCTACCTTAACATTCAAGTATTCATGTTGTAGGCTCTGCATGTCATTATTTAGCACATCATTCTTCCTCTTCAGCCGCTCGACCTCTTCTTTCATTTTCTGAACTTCTTCAGATTTTGTGTCAAGTGTAGGCTCCTTAGGCACAGATTCTCCCAAAGGCTCTTGATCCGTCAATTTATAAGGCAACTTGACTTCTCTTACTCTGTCTAGTAGCCACTGCTGATATGGGGTTTTTCTGTCAACTGACCATGATCTAGTGTCCTTTTTCCGCACATAATATATTCTTCCAAGCATTGCGGATTTGACATAAAGTGTCATTCACAAATCCATCCTGATAGTAACACACAAATGGAACTAAGACAGCAGGTGTAAGCGTTCCTCTGATCAGGTAGCCAAATTGCCTCTGAGCTAAAACTGGATTATAGCTAATGCACCCTCTTATTCCTATAAGAGGCACATTAGGGAAGCCCTCACAACTATATATGAGCTTCGAGCTTTGCTGCCATGATGGTTGCCATATGATCTTCTTCTGATTTAGACCAACAACAAATAAAGCCCACTCCTTTCTTGCCCTCTTATCTAGGTTCTTACGAGTCACAAGCTCTATTGGACATCTAACTCCAAGAATATTGTCTGTTATGCGAGCCATCAGCCAGACATACAGAACATGCACCGAGCAAAGCATCTTTCTCACCTTCCTTTCATAGCACAAATCCAATGCCAGGTAAGTATCAGCTAACACTACTGTAACGAGATTCTCAAATCTGGTTCTCACAGCCACAAATATATCAATAGCAGCATACTCCACATAATCATTTGAATAAGGAAACAATATGGTTCCATAGAGTATGAGAGCCAATACATCTATGAATGTCTCCCAGTCTTCTTTTATGCTCAACTGTAGGAGATGTGCTTCCAAGAATCTCTGAAAAAATCCTCTAGTGTTTCTTACAGAAATTAACCGACTCTTTAGCATGTCCTAAGAAATTTTGGTGATGGATGATATAGTCAGAATAGAAGAATGTTGCTCACAGTGTCTGTAAGGGATTCCCCACCCAAAGGCAGATCCAAGATTTGCTCATATTCCTCAATGGTAGGTACTAACTGAAAGTCTTGGAATAAAAAGCATCTCATGGATGAATCATAGTACTGAGCAAGTGCAGTGACAATGTCTATCTCTATGTCCAGCTTCAGCAACCCTAGCAAATTCCCATTCTTTCTTCTAAAGGCTGCCCTCTGGATAGATTTCAACTTCCTACTAAGCTCCCGGAGATTAGAGAAATTATTCCGTATCGGTTCACATTTCAACTTTTTTTTCAAATCAGAAGCTTCTGATCCTCTCTCAACCCCTAATCCAGGATGAACTTCCATGATCTGGTGTAAAATTTTCAAAATTTCGTTTAGAACAAAATAATGATGCATGAAAACAACATGAATGATATGCATTAAACACAATTCATTTCCACACTTATCACATTCTCCATAGCAAATATTCGGTCTTATCATGCCGGTGAGTGGTTGCAGTCCATGATTTTTCTCCCTTAGTGCTCTAAACAAAACGGCAACATAACACCTAGGGTTCTAAAACCTTTACATGCATCCTCACAAGGTAAGTTCCCTAATCCCTAAAGGTATAAAGGCCATCAGAGCTATGACCCTCATTATCATCTTATCCAAAGCTGTCGTTAAACAACTAGCTTATGAACAAACAATAAGAGAACAGACTCTGGCTGGGATTCTCATGAAAACTAGAGTAGGAAGTACATCTATTCCAGTATCACTGAATCCCTCTAATTCTATGCTTTTTTTTTCAGATCCGGGGTTTTAGGATCCCACTCAGGAAATATGCATGCAGAGTGTGTGTGAAGGGAGTAAAACCTGTACCCAACCCCCACCTGCAAAACAACCAGAAAAGTCCTAAGTAGATATCACAAATATAGCAGTTATAAGCATGTCTTTTACCCTAGGATTCAATATCTCATACAATCAATCAGTTAGAATTCAAATCATAACATAATAACAGAGCAAAATCCACAATCCTATAAGAATACAATAAAAAAACAATAAAGAAAAGGGGAAAACAAATATTAAAAACCACATTTAAAAATTTAATCACTTAGTTAAATGGCCTGACTCTCAAACAACTCCTAGTGGAGTTGCCATCTGTTGCGACCTAACTTACGACTGTAGACAGCGATCCAAAAATATAAGAAAAAATGGTGAAAAAAAAGAGATGGAGTCGCCACCACAGTTTATTATGGAAAACTATGGAAAAACCAAGAAAAAGGAAAAGGAAATGATCTGCGAACGAGAGATGAGTTCGGGAGTCGGTTACGCGTGGGGAAGGTATTAGCACCCCACAATGCCTGTCCTAAGACAGTACCTTTAATTAAATGAGCAAAATCAAACGTGGTTTATTAAATGTTTATTTTTCCCAAAAATAAAAATAAATATAAATGAGAACAAAAAAACAAAAAAAAAAAAAAATTTTAAATAAAGGACCGGACAAGGATTGACCTTGATCCTACGTATCAACATCCATAATAGGAGAAGAATCAGGAAACACGTAGTTCTAAACTCTCTCCCATGTGCCAACTAATTCCCTTCACAAATCCTCTCCATTCCTAACTTGCCACGTGGCGAGCAAAAACTCTCCACTCCTAGTTTGCCACGTGGCAAGCAATTCTAATTTTATTTTTAATTCTTTAATTAATTTTAAATATTCACTCATTTCATATTCTCTTTCTCTCTCTCTTTTTTTTTTAAAAACATTTTTTATTTTAATAAGAAATTTCAATCAATTTGATTTAAAAACAATTTTATTTATTTTTATGCTTAAAGCATCTACAAAATTGAATAAATTATTTCTAATAACGGTATATTTTTATCCGGACAAAATCGGGTATTGACACCTGATGAGCGGAAAGTGGCCATTACTTCTATTCATTTTGAAGGAAAAGTCTTACCATGGTTTCAACTACTAGAAAAAGCATACCAAGTAGCTGATTGGCCATTGTTGTCTACTGCCATTCAATATAATCCTCGTTCGGATCTATTCAAGCTAAAGCAATCCTTTACAGTGGCAGACTATTATGCTTCCTTCACCGAGTTAGCTAATCAATCATATGGGTTAGATGATTCTGTATTGCTTGATTGTTTTATTAGTGGATTAATACCTGAATTAAAGCGTGAAGTGATATCCCGAGCCCCTCACTCACTACTCCAGGCTATGTCATTTGCTAAACTCTTTGAAGAAAAATTTCACCCATCATCCCTAGCTCCTAAACACAAATTTGCTTACTTCCCAGCCAAATCACTTACACAAAATATTTCTAAACTTTCATTAACAACAAACACAAACCCACCTATAAACACAAATCCACCACCATTACTTACCACACCACCAAAACCCAACAACTTAAAGCGTTTAACCCCAGCTGACATTCAATTCCGTCAAGAAAAGGGGATTTGTTTTACTTGTGATGAGAAGTATTCTCCTACTCATCGGTGTGCTAATAAACATTATTTCTTACTCCAATGTGAGGATGAAATACCCCCGGAGCCAGACCCAAATGTACAGAGCCAGTAGATTGTCCAAAATCATTCTGATGAATTTGATCAGACACCTCATTTATCATACAATGCCATGAAAAGTACCACGGTGAGAGGCATGATTAGATTCACATGATTTATCCAGGGCCATAAGATTCAAATCCTTATTGATGGAGGGAGTTCTGATAATTTCATCCAACCTAGAGTGGCTAAATTTCTACACCTACCCATTTATCAGACCCCACGATTAAAAGTGTTGGTGGGCAATGGAGAGCAATTGGAATGTGAAGGTGAAGTCCAGAATATCCCAGTCCAAATCCAGGGTCATTATTTGTATATTTCAGCCTATGTTCTACCTATCACTGTAGCTGAATTGATTCTTGGAAGTCAATGGTTAGCAACTTTGGATACTAATTTAGTGAATTATAAAGAACGCTTCCTCACTTTTTACATAAATGGAGAACTTATCACTTTACATGGAAAAACCTCAAATCTGCTTAGCCCAGTTTCATCAACTCACAGCCACAAACTCTATAGCAGAATTATATGTCATTCAAATTCAAACACCTAAAGTGTCAGCCCACCATTTGTTGGAATTGCCAACATCCATAGAGCCTGAATTGACTATGACTATACAACAATACAAGAATGTTTTTGAGAAGCCTCATGGGTTACCACCAATACGGTCTCATGACGATACCATCCCATTGATGCCTGGCAGTGCCCTTGTGAAAGTTCGACCTTATAGTTATCCTCATAGTCAGAAAATTGAGATTGAACATATTAATGCTAAAATGTTATCGGAGGGTATCATACAACCTAGTTCAAGTCTATTCTCCTCACCCATGCTATTTGTCAAAAAGAAAGATGGAACATGGTGTTTTTGCACTGATTATAGGGTCTTTAATGTAGTCACTATTAAGGATTCTTTTCCTATGCCCACAGTGGATGAATTACTTGATGAATTGTTTGGAGCACAATATTTCTCAAAGCTGGATTTACGTTCAGGGTATCATCAGATACTTGTTTCTTCGGAGGATCGCTATAAGACAACTTTTGGCACTCACCAAGGGTTGTATGAATGGCTAGTAATGCCATTTGGCTTGAGTAATGCACCTGCCACTTTACAAGCCCTAATGAATTCAGTTTTTGCAGAATTTTTACACAAATTTGTCCTTGTTTTCTTTGATGATATTTTAATCTACAGTACAACATGGAATACACATATCCAACACCTTTCTTTGGTCTTAAGCACCATGCAAAGACATTTCTTATTTGCCAAACTCTCCAAATACTCTTTTGGCCAAACCCAAATTGAATATTTGGGACATGTTGTATCACGGGATGGAGTCAAGGTTGATGAAACTATGATACAAGCAATTAAACAATGGGATGTACCAACTTCAATTAAGCAACTGCGAGCTTTTTTGGGATTAGCAAGTTATTATCGCAAGTTTATCAGAAACTTTGCCATGTTAGTTACTCCTCTCACTGATTTGCTAAAGAAAGATGTTTTTCATTGGTCTACAAAATCTCAACAGGCATTTGATTCACTCAAGACAACACTTACTTACGCACCTGTGTTGGCACTTCCTAATTTTGTCAAACCTTTTATGCCTGTTACTTTATTCAATGATGACAAAGGACCGCTACTTCAACCGTCAATTATATTGGACAGACGCAAGATTAAAAGAAATGGTGCTTGGTTGTCAGAGATACTGATTCAGTGGAAAGAATTGCCTGAGGAAGAAGCTACACGGGAAGAGGAGCATGAAATTCAACGAACTTTATCCTCACTTTGACCTTGAGGACAAGGTCAATTTCAATGGAGGAGGTACTGATACAAATAATCATATAGTGGGGCCCAAAAATAAAAATTTACAGACCATGAAAAAAGTGAAGAGGAACACTAGAATGGGCCAACGGCCCAAGTGACTAGAGAATTATACATGCTGAAGGGCAGGAGAAGAGATAGGGTGAGGAATGTGAGTTCTCCTCTCTTCTGTTATTGAGTTCTTCATTCTCTCACTTGCTATTATAATTTCTTCTATCATCATTGCTTGTTGTGATTCTCATTTCCAGGTGATATCAGAGATTCAGAAGAATATTAAATAATGATTGCTATAATACTTTTCGTTATTCCTTAGTTGTTGTTATATAAACTGATTTTATTCAAAAAAACATATATGAATAATATTGCACACACACTGTTTGTTGATATTTCCTGTTAATTTTAGATACAAATCATATCAATATAATATTTATCTATGGATTAGAATCTATATATAATTATTTATAGATTTTTTTACAGATATGGATTTTTTCGTAAAGAAAATCTATAAGTAAAATCTTTATATAAATTTGTAGATAAAATCTGTGTGTAATAATTTATTAGTAAATTGAGATTTTCTTTTTTTTGTATTGTACAGTGCGAAGAAACCACGGAGACTACGGTTCAAAGTTGCATGAAGTAGGATAAAAAGACTGCGAATTAAGAAACTGAGAAAAACGTAATGAGGAAGTCTGAAATTCACGGGTCCTCCACGATTAATGTAGTGAGATAACTACGAATTAGTGTAGTCTTTAAACAAAATACAGAAATTATTATTTTTCAAATATAACTATTTACGTGAGAAATAGTGTTGATTAATTTCCGTACATTATGTTAATATTATTTTTTACCTGAGAAAACTTTCAACATTTCAACAACTTTTCCATCATTAATTAATATACCTATATACAATTAGATATGTTTATTTTTTATTTTTTTAAAAAATTATTAAATTTGTAATATTTAGACACAAAAATTGACTATTTATTTTTTCGGAATAATAAAATCGGTTGGGTGAAAGAGAAATTACAAAAATAAAACTCATAAGCACTAATCACAACAAAAAATTGATATTGTATTAACAATTTAACAATTCTAAGTTTGAAAAAATAGAATTCGACATTTTAGAAGAAGTATTAATTAGAGTTCAATATTCCAAATAATTAGTGCAAACGGATAAAAAAATAGACCAATTTTGTGCATATATATATATATATATATATATATATATATATATATATATATATATATATATATATATATATATATATATATATATATATATAGTGTAAATTTCCATTCATTTTATGATTCAAAGACAAAATAGTAGGTGTTCCAATTTATAACACCATACACACCAATACATAACTTAGTTAGGATGAAACCAAAATATATATTATTTTATATTTCCCAATTTAATTGAGTACTTAAAATTTTAAGGCTATTATAAATAACTATATCGAAACTTTGACGAAACATTTCATTAGGAATTGTAATCTTAAAAGGAAAAGGAATGAATTGTTAAAAGCTATAGTAGGACTACCGCAGGAAGAGGGAAATAGTTGATACACATTTTAAAGAAGAAAAAGATTGAAGAAACGCATCAGTATTAAAAAACCAGAAACAACATGCTACATTATCGTTAGTGATTGAATGTGAGCAATCTTGTCCTAGTCTTCGCCTCCTTCTTTCTGGCAACGCTGTTCCAGCAACGGACAAATGATTATTTGAAGATGTGAAATTGATTTGGGATTGAAGGTTGCGGCAGTTCCAAAGAACCAATGTTTGAAGAGAAGAGAGTTGGTAGAGACCCTTGTAGTCCAATTTCTCTAGATATGGTGAGAGACGTAAGAGAGAGTGGAAGCTGCATCCAGTTCTTCAATCCGCAACCTTTCAAAGAAAAGTTGTCTCCCAAAGCTTCTTTCACTAGCCCGACAAGTCTAGAGCCATTCTTGAGTGTTAGATCTTCTAGATTTGATGGAAAACCTCCGTCAGGAAAGGATTCAAGATTTGGACAGTCTCGTATCGATAAGCTCCTGAGAGATCAAAGCAGCATATGCATGTTTCGAGGCAATGATTCAAATTTAGGGCACTCTGTGATGGTCAGATCCTCCATATGATTATGAGTGTCATTCTGTGAAATCATCTCTAGATTATTAATCCGACTGAGACGAAGCGTCTTGAGTGTTGGCAATAAATACAGTGGAAAGGTATATAGAGACACACAATCAATCAAACCTTGGGTCATTGAATACATGTTGGGCAAGAACGGTCTTACCCACCCCTCCCATTCCCACAATGGAAAGTATTGATGGTTGGTTAGGATTGTTGTTGTCGTATATGAGCCAGTCAAAAATCAATTGTTTATCATAATCTCTGCCATAAATATCAGTTCCAACAACCAAAGATGTTGTTTGTGATTTGTGTGGTAATTCATTACTCAACCCATATCCAACACCGCTAGCTGTTTTCAATCATAGATCACCCTTTTGGCTTGAGAGATATTCTAAGCCGTCAAGGATTTGTTCCATCCTACACTTAATTTCCTTGTTAAGAGAACTAATAGAAGAAGATTTGAAGAAATTGAGTACCTTGCAGAGCATGTGAAGGTTTGAGATTCAAATTCAGCATCCACTTGACTTTTGGTATAAATGTCAACCAATTGCTCTGTGGTGGAAATGGAAAGCAATGGATGAGACCCTTCTTTAGTTTTTCCTTAACAATGTGATAATTTATTTTTATGTGCTTTGTATGCTCGTGAAATACTTTGATGCAATTGTTGACCTTTTTCGGTAAGTGTACCGAGTCAAAAGTAATATAGATTTTTAAAGTCCAAATGTCGATTCCACAGAGAATAATTTTGCTTATAAATCTCAGTTTTCACTACTCACTAAGCAATTATATTTTTCAAAATGATTTAATAATGATTTGATTCAATAAACATAAAAGAGCGATTAAAAAATAAATAACGATTATCAAGAAGGGGTTTAAAAGATCTAGAAGGACTTTGGGATTGAACTTCATCTATCTCCCTCATTCATATTTTGGATTTGATAAGAACATACAAAATTCATAACTACTCGCTATTGATGCACATATAAAAATCATTCACACTGATTCCTCCAACATGAAATTCATAAGAAAATTTCCTAAACACTGATCTCTCATCAATTTGGTAAATAACCCAACATTAAGAACAAATGTTATACACAATCAATACATCGAAACTTATCTCTAGTATTCCAATATATTAAGTATTTTTAACTAGGTCAGAAATTTAAAAGTACTTCCCAGTTAAATTCAAGAATCAAAATGAAGACTTTATTAATGAGATAAAATTTAGCATTAAGCGCAAGATGAAAATCCCAATTGAGTAGAAATTGAATATTACATATAAAAATCACTAAAATACAAATGAGTTCAAAAGATTACATTCAATCCCAAAGATGAAGAATTAGCTATTCATGGTAGTCATTACAATCCAATGAAAGGAAGATTACCAAAGAAGAAGATAATCCTGGTTCCAGCTGTCTGCCTCCGTCCTCTAGGTCTTGATACCTTAGAAAACCTAAAATCGTCCTTTTAAACTCATTTTCGGGCCTAAGTTAAGTAACTTTTCGCTTGGGCTTTTTTTATTTTAAACTTTTTATTTCTTTTCTTCATGAATCTTCCATTATCTCATTTTCTTCATTCTTTTATACCTAAAATTTCACAATAATTGAGATCAAATAATTTACTTTAACTCAGGACTCAAAATCTAAATTTAGATAAAAAAAACTCTCAAACTTGGGGTAATTACTATTTTAAAGAAAACTTAAACATACAAGTACTCAAGCTTTCTCATGTATAAAAACACTTAAAATTGACACTTATAAGTAATATATATTGTTGGGTAATTGTCACATTGTAAAATAGATGACTGTTTAAAAGAGACTTTGAAATCTTGAAAAAGATAAACTAGTCATGGAATTTCACAAGTAAAAGTGGTCATTACCTTGTATTCAACTTCACAAGAACTCTTTGATATTGTTCCTTGCTCATTTGATTTCCAAGATATAAGAAAATTCCCAAGATACACACTAAAAGTGTTGATCCCTTGCAAAACCTTAATTCACCTTATTATGTTAGATCATCTAATAATCCTTTCTTTCTTATTGTCCATATTATTCTTGAAGGACTAAACCATCATCGTTGGTCACGTTTGTTTCAAATTAGTCTAATTTCAAAGAACGAGATAGGTTTCATTGATGACCCATAAAAGCTCTCGCTCAAACCAGCCCATTGTTTCTAGCATGACAGAGATACAATATGTTGGTTGTTTCCTGGATGCTCAAGGTTGTTTCTCAATCCATTGCATAGAGCATCATCTGTACGGACAATGCTTTTAACATATAGAATGATTTAAAGGAAAGGTTCTCACAAGGAGGCACGATTCGTATTTTAGACCTTCAGGAGATTATATCTTGTTTAAAACATGATTCTAATATTGATGAGCGTAATCGTGAATGTTCAAAGTCAGAAGTATAGTCCAAATCTAGTGATACTCTTAAGCAATATTAAGCATTGTTAGTTTTTTTACAACAATCCAAATCTAGTGGTAATGTTTCTAATCAAGTCTATGTAATTCTTTTCAACATGATAAACACACATTGGAAACAAATTTCTTTCTTCTTTTAATTATTCTTGACAGTAGTGCTACTGACCACATATGTTCATCATTAGCTCAAATTATCAAATGGAAATCAAGTTATTGCCAATTTTTTCCCAGTCTTCACCTTTCATTGATTTTTATTAAGAATAAATTTCCTTTTTTAAATATAGTAAATTCTTTGTTTATGAAGTTTGTCATTTTTCAACCTTTCCTTTTATTACATTTAAATTAAAATATTTTTATAGATAGTTTCTATACATATCTTATAATAATTTTGAAAATTATTTTTCATTATAATAATTATATCAAAAGTTTAGCGGAGGAGAAGCAAATGAATTGTTGTATGAGCCGTCACACATCACACTTAGGGAAGTAGTTTATACACGTTATAAAACAAAAACACAAAAAAAAAATTAGTAACACACCAAATGCATCAGTATTCAAAACAAACATGTCACTACAATATAGTTAGGAGTTGAATGTGAGCAATCTTTTCCCAGTCTTCGCCTTCTTCTTTCTGGCAACGCTGTTTCAGCAACGGACAATTGTTTATTAGAAAATGTGAAACTGATTTGGGAAGACCCTCCTCTAGTAAGTGTTGGAGGTTGGGGCAGTCATTTAGAACCAATGTTTGGAGAGATGAGAGTTGGTAGAGAGCCTTGTAGTCTAATTTTTGTAGATTTGGAAAATCAGAGACGGTTAGAGAAGTAAGAGAGAGTGGAAGCAAACCTTCTTCTGGAAATGATTCCACATCCATGCTTTCAATATCCAAGCCTTTCAGAGAAGGATTGTCTCCTAAAGCTCCTTTGAGTGAGCCAATAAGTCTGGGATAATTATTGAGTGTAATCTCTTCTAAATTTGATGGCAAACCTTTGTCAGGAAACGACTCAAGTCTTGGACATTCTTCTATTGTTAGACACTCCAGATTTGATGGCAAACCTCCGTCAGGGAATGACTCAAGTCTTAGACAGTCTTCTATGCATAGATACCTGAGAGATGGAAGCAGCATATGCATGTTTCCGGGCAATGATTCTAATTTAGGGCACTCTGTGATTGTCAGATCCTCCAAATGATTATGGATGAGACACTGTGAAATTGTCTGTAGATTAGCACTCAGATGAAGCATCTTCAGTGCTGGGAATAAATCCAGTGGAAAGGTACTTAGAGAGACACAATCATCACTGGTCGACTCCACAGGTAAATCAATCTCCAAGCGTTCAAGAGTGTCGGACCCAACAATGTCTAACAATGATGCTTCCATGTTGTGCCCACGCATCCCGAGCCTTATCATTGTACCCCAGTCCAATTGCAACTTTCCACAATCTTCTAGTGATAAAAATATAGCCCGAGGAGTGGAAGCCTCAAGTTGTTGGCAATCTCTAATGTATAGTATTTCCAAAGGAACAAGTTGCTCTGGCAGTTGTCCTTTCAACTTCGGACAATTCTTTATGGAAAGATGTCGTAGACGTGGAAAAGAGTCTGTCACAGCTTGACACTCCCACTTTTCCCATTGTCTCATATCGGAGAAAGACAATTCTTCCAGGGATTTAAATGAAGAAGAGTTGTTCCCATAAAAATCAGCATCAATTCTCACTATCTCATCAAGTTTACTAATCCTCAAGACCTTGAGAAATGGTAAAAGACCAAGCGGAGGTAAACGTTGGCAAGATTCACATTCATACAACACTAAGGACACCATATTCCATGATGAATTTTCTACTAACCAATTTGGAAATTGTTTGCCACCATACCTAAAGATTGACAACTCCTTCAAGTTTTTGGAAGGCTGCAGATTCTCAATTACGTCCTCTTCTTTTTTTGAATCAATAGAGGTTCCATTCCTTTTCCATTGCATTGTTAGCTCCACAAGGAGTGTTTTATTCTTCAAATCTGCTTCTAATGCATCCATGGAATTCTCAATATTCTGTAGATCCTTAATTAATAGACTTCCATAAAGATTGAGCTCTCCTAGCCGTTGAATACCCAACTCCCTGCCATGGCCAACAGTAAAGGAACTCATTACTACTTTAAGATTCTTCAGTTTCCCCAAATTCGGTGGCACCTTTCTCACTCTAGTATATTGAAATTCAAGTCAACACAAATTGGTTAGTAAATACAAATTTGAGGGTAGCTCCATCAAATCCACACACTTATTCAACTTCAGTATTTGCAAGAGGGAGAGTGAACATATATTTTCAGCTAGTTTTCTTATGCCAGTATAAGAGAGGTCTAAGGAACGGAGGTGCACAAGATTGGCAATAGAGTCAGGTAACTCTTGAAGGTCAGAACATTTAGCCAGAGATAAGATACGTAAGAACTTAAACTTGGATAACAATTCATGTATCGACATTTTGATACCCCAACGCCCGAAATAATACAGGCTAATACCTTTTGGCATAAATGTACGTAACCTTTGTGTATCACATAAAGTTCCAAACCCTTTAAAATATTGATCGTTAGCAAGTTCAAATGAAAAATGACGAGTTACCTTTTGTATCTTTTCTCGTAGATCAACTTCACCCCTAAAGTATATGTTTCCACTGACATATTTTGCCAAATCATGTAGAAGGTCATGCATGACAAATATTTCTTCCTGTTCACCTGTTTGTTGGAAGAAGGACCTTGATAGTAAATCATTGAAGTACTGTTGGCAAACATGTTCTGGGGTCATGCTACTTTGAGGGCAGTGTAGGAAATTTTTCAGTCATCCACAACTGAATTAAACACTCCTTTCTAAACTTATAATCCTTGGGGAACAGGGCACAGTAAGAAAAGCATAGCTTGAGATGGGAAGGAAGGTGGATATAGCTCAATGCTAGAGCTGGAATAACATTACAATGCTCCTTCGAAAATTCCCATATTTCGCTTTGGGACACAACTTTCCATTCTGAAACAGACGATTTATTGTATAACAGACTGCCCATTGTTTTCAAGGCAAGAGGTAATCCTTTACATTTTCTAACAATCTTCATGCCAATCTCCCTGCACTCTGGATTTTCCTGAGTATCATTACCCCAGAATGCATTTTTAGCAAACAACTTCCAGCAATCATCCTTTTGTAATTGTTTTAGGGAGTGTTCTTCTAACAGCATGGTAGAAGCAACTTCCTTACTACGCGTAGTCACAAGAATCCTACTCCCTTGGGCTCCGAAAAAAAAGGCTTCTTCACTTCTTCCCATTTAGATTGGTTTTCGTTCCAAACATCGTCCAAAACAAGGAGAAATTTCTTCCCTGTCAATTTTTCTTTCAATCTTGTGTGAACCATCTCGAGATCTCTACTATCATCAATTGATTTAGTAACCGCCTCGAGAATTGCTCTTGATACCTTGAAAACATCAAATTCATCTTAAACACAAACCCAAGCTTTGACATCAAATTGAGCCTCATCCACTTTTGGGTCATTGAATACATGTTGAGCAAGAGTGGTCTTACCCACCCTGCCCATACCCACAATAGAAAGTATTGATGGCTCGTTAGGATTGTTGTTATCGGATAAGAGCTAGTCAAAAATCAATTGTTTATCATAATCTCTGCCATAAATATCAGTTCCAACAACCAAAGATGTTGTTTGTGATTTGTGTGGTAGTTCATTACTCAAGCCATATCCAACACCGCTAGCTGTTTTCAATCCTAGATCACCCTTTTGGCTTGAGAGAAATTCTAAGCCGTCAAGGATTTGTTCCATCCTACACTCAATTTCCTTGCTAAGAGAACTAATAGGAGAAGATTTGAAGAAATTGAGGACCTTGCAAGTATAGCATGTGAAGGTTTGAGACTCAGATTCAGCATCCACTTGGCTTTTGGAGAGCGTTTGTATATCATCCAAGAGATCCTCTGCATCAAGGACAGCATCTTTGACCTTAAGCAGCCAGTTTCTGACATGTGGATCCGTGAACTGCTTTCGCTCTGCATCATCAGCCAGAGAATGGATGGAGTGCAGCTTGGTTTCCAACTTGTTGAGCAGCTTCTGATCAAGCTCTCTTGCATGAAAGAAATCAAGAATTTGAGGAGAAGCTAGCTTCTCAAATGCAACCTGAAGGAAAGCAGAAAGAAGAGCACCACCTACAAGTTCTAATGCCATGGTAGGACAAGGATGAACGGATTCAAGTGCTGCAAGCTTATGCCAATGAGTCAGGGCAATGCAGGGTTAATGTAGTAATGAAATGGCAGTAAGACATTTGATCAGCATTTTCTTGTTCCATCGTTAGTCTAACAATAATTTTTTATTCTTTCCCAGATCACAGACTGCAACAGCTGTATTGCATTTACGAATGAGTGCCTACTATTATACTATTAACTAAATAAGTGAATTGTTTAAATAAGAGATATATTAAAAAGCATGTTAAAATCTATTATTTTATAAGTTGATATATTAACTTTTAATGTGATTTGTTTAGATCTGCAGTGGGATTTTTTTTTTTCATGATATTAAAATAATATTTATAGTAACAATCCAACACTTAATCTTCCTAGAATAATCTAATACTATATGTATTTTCTTTGTTGGAATTTCAATATTCTTGTATAGTTTACATATTTAAGATGACAGAGTGCATGTATACTGCTATAAACATGAAACAACTTAACTAAGTGAATAAATAACTCAAAGATTCTTTTCTTTCACTGTTATTTTTATAGATCAATTTTGACTGGTCAGACCAAATGCAGGGTTATCATTATGATTAAATGAATTATGATATTCTATTCTATGAATGATGGTTTACTGATAACACTTAATATTCATTGTCGGTGTGAGCTCTTTTACAAGTGAGTTGGATGAATGAATAAGGCTATGATTGTGGAGAGGCAAACCCTTGGGGCATTTGTTTGGGCCAATGAGAAATTTGATAGTTAAGGGGTTAGTAATTTAGTTTTTGACATAATAAAATATCTTAATTCCTAAATGTATAAAAAATATAAATTAACCTATGAATAATGTTTAAAAATTATTAATTTATTATTAAACTAATCGGGTCGTGCATACAAAAATAATTAAATTAATTAAAATAAATAAGATCATATAATATGAAATGATAAAATAAATAATTATATTAATATAAACAATAATATGAGAAGAAAAATATTTAAAGAATACAATGAATACAAGTTTTATGTTATGAATTGTATTTTGTTCTAGGTATAGAGGTTTTTAATCACTTTTAGCTACTCTAAATAGAAGATCTTCTTTCTATATCCTAGTATCTTGTATTTATATACTTGTTCTATGAGATACGTAATTAGTTTTTATTAATGATCCAGTCCAAATCTTTAACAAATTAGCAAAATATTCATAGTCAAATATGGTTATAGAGAATGACAATTGAAGTGCGTGATGGTTTTTAATAATTATATTGGGCTCCTTAATTAGGCCTGATGGGTGTAACTTTCTGGTCATAAATGGATTACCTTTCGCACCTCCCATAAGTTCATTTTGGGCCTAAAATACACCCCTTGTCACGTATGGACCCCGAGCCTTGAGCCGAATAGACGAAAAGGCTTATCAAGACTCTTAAATTTCAATACTATAGAGTCTTGTACCTTTCAAATCTTTTCCATATCTTTTAGCCTTTGCAGCTTGCTTGTGGTTAGGCCTTTCAGCTTCCGTACCGCTTAGCCTTTTGGCATATGTATCGTTAAGCCTTTCCCGTTTCTATATCGTTAAGCCTTTTGACTTCTATATCGCTAAGCCTTTCGACTTCTGTATTGCTAAGTCTTTCAGCATCCGTATCATTAAGCCTTTGTGGCTTCCGTATTGCTTAGTCTATGGGCCTCAATAACGTTAAGTCTTTGTGACTTTCCTATAATTAAGCCTTTCGACTTCTGTATCGCTATGCCTTTCTGCATTCGAATCGCTAAGCCTTTTGGCATTCATATCGTTAAGCCTTCGTGGCTTCCATATCATTAAGTCTTTCATCTTCCATATCGTTAAGCCTTTCAGCTTATGTATCGTTAAGCCTTTCGACTATGCTTTTCAAATGTCACATACGTCTTTGCAATGAATGTATAATGACATGCACAATTTCGGGGATGCTTTACTATCATATAGTCACTTATGCCTTATGCGACCATATTTTGAGAATATAATATGCACCTTTTTAGTGATGTTTAGTGTAACATCCTGAAAAATTTGAATAAAATATTATTATTTCTATAAAATTGTTTATATTTAAATTATACGATTTGTAGCAATACGGTTTCCGCATCACGCTCGGAGCCGTATCCACATCTCTTCTCGGTACCCGTATCACTCTTGGTATCGTATTCCGTATCAGTCTTAGTTAGTCGTGTTAATAAGCCCTTTCGACTATTGATTCACTTCCCCCGTATCTGTTCTTGGAAAACCGTTTCCATATCAATTTTTAGTACCGTGTCAATAAGTCTCTCGGCTTGGCTATTGACTTACTTCTTTTACATCATCTCTCAGTAATACATCAGTTGGTCTTTTCGATTATTAATTTACTTCAATTCTTGATACCATATCAATAAGCCTTTTGACTATTAACTTACTTCAACTCTAGATACAGTATCAACTCTTGATACCAATATTAGGCCCGTGGAAACATAGATAACCATAGCTTAGGATTGTCATAACATAAGCAACATAAATACGTTTCGAGTGTTTTGTTATGTACCTCATTTTGATCATCGGCTTGAGGATGATAGGCTAAGGTCATAGTTAACTTTTGTGTCGTGTGCATTGAAAATTTGGTGCCAAAACTTGCTGATAAATACCTTGTCTCTGTCTGACACGATAATCTTGGGAAATCCATGTAGCTTGACTATCTATTGGAGAAACGGTTCTGACACAACTTTGCTCGTGAAATCCTCTTTCAAAGGGATCAAAGGGTGAATTTTGATAGTTTATCTATTATAAGGGAGTGCAGTAATGAAATCTATACAAATGTTTTTCCAAACCTGAGAAGGGATGGGCAAGGGATGGAGAAGGCCAGCAGGGAGAAATAGTTGAAGATACTACTGGCAGAGGTCTCACTTTTTTTTTTTCTTCCTTTCTTTTTTGGAACTATATACAAATTATCAGGAGAAAAGAGAATAAAAACTGTGAACTACTTGCCTGAAATCACAACTACATGTTTAATAAGTTAGCTTGGTTTAATCCTCAATTTGTTACAGCCAAGATAGTTTGAGTTGCTTCAGATGTCTTTGCATTATAAGGTCATCAATTTGGAAATTCCAGAGAAATGATGTACAGCTTCAATATGCAAACACAGCAATAAGGAAATCTCTAACAAAATTTTTTAATTGTTGGCATTAATGGTATAACACCTCCCAGTAGCAACCTTCAACATTATGCATTATCTTATCCATATTTTGACTTCCTGAAAAAAAGAAAAGTAGAAGCAAAAAGATGGTTTAAAATAGAAAGGATAATAATTTACCAAAAATACAATTCACTTTGCTTTAATTATTTGATCGAGGACAAAAATTGCGTGAGGTATATATAGAGATTCGAAGCTTTTAAGGATAAGGTGAATTGGCTTCTAGACAGAGGAGATATGCACGTGGATAAATGCTCCGAAGCACTTCCTAATCTGATATATAACTGAAACTAAAAAATGAAACTAAAACAAAAAAATGAAGCACAGAAGAATTAGGAGATTTGAGTTTCCATTTTATTGTAATATAACTGAAACTAAAAAGTGAAAAAGTAGAGACGGAGATAATTGAACCCTGCAATATCTTTGATTTTATCAAACTGTTTAACCTTGTTTAAAGATACTTATACTTTATTCTCCAAAAAATACAATACATAACTGACTGAAATCGTAGAGTAGGCTCAGTTAAATTGGATTGGTATCAAACAAACTCTGAAGTAGAAATATCTTTCTGGAATCCACCTGATAGAAAGAACTATTAGGTGCACTTGGGGTGACATCATCCTTAAGCTTCACTTATTTCCCACTTTAATTACCAACTGTCTCATAAAGGATGTCTTTCCAATAAATCTTCTTGATCATTGCCACAAAAAAGTCATTAATAACATTCTATGTCAAATACTCTGTAGGGTCTGAATATGTTATAAATGTCAGTCACTTGAGTAAAGGACAACAATAGCACTATGCGACTGAGAAAAAAATAATGAGTGTTTAGTATTTTTGTTAAGTATATATTTTTAAGTTTCTATCTTTTTGAGTTAAGAACAAGAAGATGCTTCTGAAAATATTTAATTGATCAGCAAAAATTAGTTATTTAATGAAATGTGTAATGCTTTCTTTATTTAGGAGAAAAGTGAAATGAATATATCAATCTTGACTACCAGACCAAATGCAGGTTAACATTATGATGAAATGAATGGTGAAATTCTATTTTATGAATGATAACACTTGCGAATAGCTTACTATTACATGGTCGGTTGGACGAAGGATATGATTGTAGAAAGGGAAACTCTAGGGATATTTTTCGGGTCAATGAGAAAATTTTCAAGGAGTTCAAACAAAATTTTATAGTTCATTAGGTATTTTGTTCACAAAGATAATTATGAATATATTTACAAATGAATGTTTTTCTGCTGCTGTTTCTTCCTATAATATGTGGATATTTTTATGCTGTATAGGATAGTGTAGGTGATGCTTTTTGTTTAAGGATGGGTGTAGATCTCTACACGAGTAGTTGCTGTATACACATTCACAAGAAAAATAAATTGTAGCCCACCAATGCATCAGTCTATATATCTAGGAATTCAATATGAGCTATCTTTCCCCAGTCTTCGCCTCCTGCTTGGCAACGCTGTTCGAGCAGAGGACAATTGATTATTTGAAAATATGAAATTGATTTGGGAAGACCCTCTTCTGGTAAGCGTTCGAGGTTGGGGCAGCCGCAAAGAACCAATTCTTCGAGCGATGAGAGTTGGTAGAGACCCTTGTAATCCAGTTTTTGTAGATTTGGAGAATCATAGATGCTTAGAGAATTAAGAGAGAGTGGAAGCACACCTTCATCTGGAAAAGATTCTGCATCCAATTCATAAATGCACAAGCTTTGCAAAGAAGGACTGTCTCCCAAAGCTCTTTTGAGTGAGCCAATAACTCTAGAGAAATTATTGAGTCTCAACTTTTCTAGATTTGATGGCAAACCTCCGTCAGGGAATGACTCAAGTCTTAGACAGTCTTCTATGCATAGATACCTGAGAGATGGAAGCAGCATATGCATGTTTCCAGGCAATGATTCTAATTTAGGGCACTCTGTGATTGTCAGATACTCCAGACGATTACAGATGAGACACTGTGAAATCATCTCTAAGTTACCAAATCCACTGAGATAAAGGGCCTTAAGTGTTGGGAAGAAATCTAGTGAAAAGGTCCATAAGGAGACAGAGTCATCACTGGTTGACTTCAGGAGTGAATTAATTTGCAAGCAATCAATGTGCAAGCGTTCAAGAGAAGTGTCCAATATGATGTGCCCAATCATTCCCACCAATGATGCTTCCATGTTGTGCCCACCCATTGTACCCGACTCCAACTGCAGCTTTCCACGCTCTTGTTGACGTAACTCTACAGCACTGGCCATCAAAGCTTCTAGTTGCAGCTTGGGACAATTTCTTATATAAAACTGTCGTAGACGTGGAAAAGCACCTGTCACAGCTTGGCACTCCCACTCTTCCCATGCACGCATATCGGAGAATTCCAATGTTTCTAGGGATTTAAATGAACAAGAGTTGTTCCCATGAAAATCACCATCAATCCTCACTATTTCATCAAACCCTGAAATCTCCAGCTTCTTTAAAAGTGGCAAAAGACCAAGGGGAGGAAAACGTTGGCAACGTATACAATTGCGCAACTCTAAGGACACCAGATTCGGTAACGAATTGTCGAGTAACCAATTTGGAAATTGTTTACCAACATAGTTCCATATTGACAACTTCTTCAACTGCTTTGAAGGTCGAAGATTCTCAATTACATCCCCAGCTTTTATTGAATCATCAGAGGAGCTGTAAATCAAATTCCAATGTAACCCTAGTTCCGCAAGGTGTGACTTGTTCTTCAAATCTGCTTCTAATGCATCGGAGGGATTCTCAACATTCTGCAGCTCCCGAATTGATAGACTTCCGACAAGGTTGAGTTCTCCCAATTGTTGAATACTAACTTCCTTACTTTTGTCAACACAAAACGAACTCATCAACACTTGGAGATTCTTCAGCTTTCCCAAACATGCTGGCAGATTCTTCACTCCACTATTTATATATTCAAGGCAACGCAAATTGTCAAGTTGATGTAAACATGAGGGAAGCTCCTTTAAGTAAGCACAGTTGTTCAGCTTCAGTATTTGCAACTTGTAGAGTAAGGCTATTGAGTCAGGTAGTTTTTCTATGTCAGTATCAGAGAGATCTAATGAACGGAGATGCTTAAGATTTCCTATAGATTTAGGCACCTCTTCAAGGTCTTTACAATGAGACAAAGATAAGACACGTATCAACTTAAATTTGGACAACAAGACTTCTATCAACATCTTGCAAGACCAAGACCAAGGCACAGGCTGAAACCAATTCATTTTCCAATCTGTAGGTATAAATGTATGCAACTTTTTAGTATCATTCAAGCTCCCAAACCCATCAAAACACTCGTCACGAGTGATTGAAAATGAAACATGACGGATTGTTTTGGGTATACCTTTTGGTTCATCAACTCCTAACCTGATGCAGATGTCCTCACAAACATATTTTGCCAAATCATTTAGAAGGTCATGCATGATAAAACACTTTTCCATTTCGTTGCCGTAGCCTGATTGTTGAAAGAAGGACCAAGATAATAGATCATTGAAATATTGTTCACCAACTTCTTTAGGACTCTTTTTCTGTAGAGGGCTTTCTAGAAAATTTTCAGCCATCCACAGTTGAATTAAACACTCCTTGTCAAACTTATAACCTTTGGGAAACAGCGCACAAAAAGCATAGCATTTCTTAAGATGAGAAGGAAGGTGGAGATAACTCAGTCTTAAAGCAGGGAGAACATCACTTTCATTTTCTGAAAAATCCCATATCTCACTTTTCATAATGCTTTCCCATTCCCAAAAGGATGATTTATTGTGTAATAGACTTCCCATTGTTTTCAAGGCTAAAGGAAGCCCATTACACTTTTCAACTATCTTCTTACCAATCTCCAAGAAGTCTGGATCTGGTTGAGGATTAGCACTTTGGAATGCATGTTTGGCGAACAAGTCCCAGCAATAATCTTTTCTTAAAACCTGCAGGAGGTGCTTTTTTGATCGCATGGTAACAGCAACCTTCTCACTACGTGTAGTGACAAGAATCCTACTGCCTTGACCTCCGAAAACGAGGGTCTTCTGCACATCTTCCCATTTAGATTGTCTTTCGTTCCAAACGTCATCCAAAACAAGAAGAAATTTCTTCCCCATAAATTTTTCTTTCAGTCTTCTCTGCACCACTTCCTGCGGTAGACTATGATCAGTTGAACCAGTAACAATGTCAAGAATTGCTCTTGATACATTGAGAACATCAAATTCCTGTGGAACACTGACCCAAACTTTAATATCAAATTTACCTTCAATTCTTGGGTGATTGAATACATGTTGGGCGAGTGAGGTCTTACCCAACCCACCCATTCCCACAATAGAAAGTATAGATAGTTGGTTGTGAGTGTCAGATGTGAGCCAGTTAAGGATAAATGCTTTGTCATAATCTCTGCCATATATAACACTTTCATTTGGCAGAGATGTATATGTTAATTTACTACCTGATGCTGACCCAGCCCCAACACCATTAGCCTTTTTCAAACCTAGAAAATCGCTTTGGGTTACAAGATCTTCAAGCTCCTCAATGACTTGTTCCATCCTGGATTCAATTTCATTTTCAAAGAAACTGACAAAAGTAGATTTGATGGAATTCCACACCTTGTTGGTAGCACTCTGAGACTCAGCCTCCCGTTGACTTTTGGAGAGCTCATAATCAATTTCATCCAAGAGATCTTCTGCATCAAACACAACATCTTTGGCCCTGAGAAGCCAATCTCTCACACGTGGATCTGTGAACTGCTTTTGTTCTGCATCAGAAGCCACAACATCAATGGCTAGCAGCTTCATCTTCAAGTCGCTGAGTCGCTTCTTATTATATTTTCTTGCACGAAATATGTCGACAAAACGGGAAGCCAAAGTGTCAATAGTCCTCTCGAGGAATGCAGAAACAAGAGCACCGGTAACCATTTCTACTGCCATGTTAAGAATTGGAATGCGAGTGGATGAATGAAAGTGATCAATTTGGAGTGAAGCTTACACATTTGTTTCGGTGCAGTGCAATGGAAATAATAGCAATAAACTATGTTTTTCCTTTATGGTTCGTCATCAACAACCAATAGGCAAAAGTCATTGAGAATTATTACGTATTTTATATTGAATATGTGTCCGTCAGTAACCATGAATGAGTGAGTGGTTTAGGGTTCGTCAACTTACATGACCTTTTTTATATTTCACACGACTTCGTCAATTATTACGTACAAGAGTACAAAATTAATCACGTGAGACCCTCTACGTGAAAAGATAAACTTCTTATTTTCCAACCATTGCAGAGTATTCAGTAATTCCTTCTTCAAATAAATTATCAAATAAAATTAAAATTTTAGTTTAAGTATATAAAATTACCTGGTATAACATGTTAGTTAAGTTAAAACATGTGTCACGTTATATGAAGTGTTATCGAAACTTATTTCAAGCATGAAAGAATCAACATTATAATTAAAAAAAATATACTCAAAACAAAAAACAGTGTTATGTAAAGAGACTGAATTATTTAGGAAAAAGAGCACTAATAGCTAAGCTGATATATCTTAAAATAGAGGGTGCTAATGAATAGTTTATTTTCCATCTTTCAAGACTAATTATACACAACTATTGAACAAAGAGTGAAATTAAAAGATTTGATATTTTTTAGTTGTCAATACTGCCTTAAATAAAGGTGGAAGGATGCAAAAGTTATTTTAGTTAAATTGTTTAAAATATAGTGTAATCAGAACGTAAAATATCTACTCTGAAAAGTGATTTTGTGATTATGTTAAACTATATCCTTTGGAAAAAGAAGACTTCATTTCTAAAGGGGATAATTTCTATATTTTCTATTTTACTTTTTAGCTGTAAGCATTCAGTTTAAGAAATTTATAGGTTGTAAGGATTGAACATATATGTCCAATGAATGAATTGAAGAGTTGAACACGGTTCTTACCTTAATATAACGAATATCTTAAGATATTTTATTATAAAATGCTCTAGGAAATGTCAACCTTATCTTAAACACAGTCAAGCAAGTGGAAGCAGTGAGAGAAAGAAAGCATTTGTGATACAATTTTAACATCTTAGAAATTTTAGAGAGATAGAAGAAAAATTGAGTAATGGTTGAAAAGGGGGCTGTGCAGCAGCTATTCATTATGCAGGGGAATGAAGATATGTGAAATGTGAAGGTTGACAGACACTTCAGATAAAACAGAACATATTGGTTTTGAATTTTTCTATCTAGTTTCAAATGACTATTTACTGGTATGAGACACCGACTATCAACTGTCTTTAATTTAAAACTTTTTCATGATTCTACAATTTTCTAATACTTCCCTTTGCTTCTATATTACAATACATAATTTTAGGACTTTTTTCTGGGATTTTGCAGCACATTCTACTACTCATCCTTGGTGCAAACTTTTGTAATTCCAAATTTTAAGTTTGAATTTGACTTTCAGTAACTTGGTAAATATGTATAGAACTTAATCCTCTGCTACATGGTAGTTGAATTTTCTTATATAAGTGACATTTAATATTTATACATTTTATTCTTTAATGATGGACTAACTTTTTTGTAATTGTTATAGTTAACCTGATGTTACAATAGGTAATAGTGGACTCAGTTTATTGTCTACCTATTTTTCAAGTTTTCTTCCAAGTCATATTTGCAGCTACGAACTATTTTTCTTCTGTAGTTAGTTGTGTCACGGTTGTTTGCTTTTCAAATACTCAAGAGAAAAATTTATCCAAGTGAGAAGACATAACACGATGTACTTTTCATATCATCCATCGATTCTGCTTAATCGTTGTTAGTGTAGTCAATAGCCTTAAGTATGTTATGGTTTTGTACTATACACCAAACTCTTTTGTACTGTGTAAATATCTTAAAATTATTTGTGCTGCTCCAAAGAGAATTTGGCTCAGTCTGTGTATGAATCTTGATAGAAGTCTTGTAGCATACATGATACCTTGTTGTGTGGTATGTAAGATATAGCAAGCTTTATTTGATTAAACTACTGAGACATATTTCACGTTTCCAACATATATTTTCAATCCACTCAGGTTTTTACCTCCTTTTGAACTTCCATAAACATTTATGAACGTCTATAAGAAGTTTTAGAATGAAGTTTTTTACTTTATCCTCATCCTTGACTCTTCTCCATGTCATAATGAATAAAAAAGAAACACTCCCAACAAAGGTATCACCTAATGATTATAATTATATTTTTCCCTCTAAGTTATATCATTTTAACCAATCTATGTTCATTGTTTATTGAGATATAGTAATCTATGGAAGTTTCATCCTTAATAACCAAATAACAAGTAAATTTAGCAACATATTTGCTATATTTCTAGAAAACTACAACAACATTGTTTAATTGATGTAACTAACCCCATACTAGTGAAAATAAGGATTATGTTAGTGTTGTTGATGTCACCATTGTTGCCTTGATGGATGTTATTATTTACAGTAGATTACTGAAGTTATTTTCTGTTTATATGCTTGGTAGTTCTTTTACTATCTTGGTCCTGCTAGCGAATATTTTAGTTTTCTATGAAATTTCTGCTTAGTTTTTGTAACTGTATTATTTTCTAGCTATAATTTCCTCTTAGATTTTCTGTTTGTGCTATAGTTAATTTTTGTGGAAAAAAAAAGACCTTAAGACTTAAAGTTGAGTATTAAAATAGA
>Ga0209700_103462_pt1 | contig 30163 bp, 16 predicted proteins | sample SiratroredBW_FD_187528 | JGI IMG/M metagenome (GOLD analysis project Ga0209700, IMG submission 187528) | Root nodule microbial communities of legume samples collected from California, USA - Siratro red BW (SPAdes) (version 2) | ecosystem: Host-associated > Plants > Roots > Nodule | place: USA...
TATATATATATATATATAATGAATGAGACTAGTGGTCTCTAAAGAAAAACATGAATGGTTTAAAAAGGTTTACAATAATCTATTTATTACGCATAATAATCTGGAATTAGGTTAAATAAAAAAACCATAAAAAGATGTACTTAATTAATATATTATAATTTAACTAAATTGTTTTCTTTAAATAAGTTTTTGAAAAGAATGAAGGAGGATAAGTGGATTTTTTTTCTTGTAAAATTTGTTAGGTGGTATATTAATTATAAATTTAAGTGTTTGGTCGTCTAAGTGTTCTTGAAGGTATGGGTTGAGTGACGTCATCTTCGTTAAGGGATTATTTGTGGGTTGTTAGTTGGTGAAGAACACTATGCTTTCGCCTCTAGGGTTCATCTCATAAAATATTGTAAATAAAAATGCTAATAATACCCTATTTAATACTTATAATTTTTAACACTCTTAATTATTAACGTTATTTCCTTAAAATGATTTTCATTTTTTTGCAAATGGTCACTTTTTATTCAGTAAACCTTAGTCATAAAATTTATAGTTTCTAATAAAAATATATATACTTGAGAGTGTGCTCTTAAATATTAAACTATTTGAACTAAATATTATTTTCAAAGTCAAATTATATTTGTTTTTAATATTGAATATATAATTGATTATGAATATTGAAAGAAAGTATCAGGTATTGTTGGGTGAATGTTAAGTATGTCTGCTGAACCAGTTGTAACGAATTATATATATATATAATGATACTTTTACTAAGAAACTCCCAAGTTGACTCTCTTAAGGATAAGTCTGTGAAATGTTAAACATGAATTTCCAAAGTCATCCACCAATGATATTCCTCCATTCTAAAAATAGACAAAGAAAAATATAGAAGAAACAACAAAAAAAGGAAAGAAAATCAATGCATATAAGCTTATTATGAGTATGAGTTTTCCACCAATTTTAGTACAACACTAATTTACATTAACCATTTTCAATGAAGTTTTTATTTTGTAAAATAGAATTTAATATTACACCATTTTGAATGAAGTTTTTTTTTCTAATATTTTTTTTTTCACTCCTAAAGTTTAAGCCAAAACTTTATTTATGAAAATTGAATTTAGTATCCCATCGGTTGTTATTATCTAATTTTGTTCATGACGGCAGATAATTTAAAAATTTAAGATTAAAATGAAAAAAATAGCGTGTATATATATATATATATATATATATATATATATATATATATATTAATAACATAAATTTATATATTATTGTTGTTGATATTTATAGTACTGTATTATTTCTCTACAAACAAGGTATAGTTTATTAATTAAAAAAGTTGTATGTTGCATGATTATTAAACTCTAAAATAAAAGAAAAATATGTGGTTGAAAATTTATTTTAAAGTAAAATATTTTTTTCTTGAATTTAGTTTCATCACAGTTTATTAAAAGAATAATTAAGAGAAGAGAATATATATATATTTATATATGTATATATATAAATTATTATTAGTTTCAACTTTTAAGATTGAATTAAATCATAACATATGAATACTGGAAAGTAATTTTAGATGAATTTCGTGTGTAATTTCAGGTTGAGAAATTGATTTTGAATTCAAATTTAGTTGAAATTATTTTAGATAATTTTTGTACAAGATGAAAAAATTATAAAAAAAAAATTAATGAATAAAGTTACAGTCAATATGGTCAACGTCCTCCAAACACACTACGTTAATGGATAAGGCAATATATAATATTCAACACGTTTGGAAAAAATGATTTCTGGAATTGACCACACAAAATGCTTTATACACAAGGATTCATTCAAGTACAATGTACAACAAACTATATTCCACCAAAGAAATTGGAGGAAAACCCCCAAAATCATGCACTCATCATGCTGAGAACCTGTAGCTTATGTAATGTGACCCACCACTTTTATTATTTTCTTCAAGGAAAGTTTAAAATTCAGTCAAACATGTGTTCTTTATAAATGAATCTGTGGGAATGTGGAAAAACAAAGACTATACAAACTATTGGTGAAGATGAGGATAGAAAACAGTGAGAAAATGGAGATTTTAAATAGGATCATGATATTCATCATGTTACTTTTTTATCTTTTTTTTTCATAAATATAAAAGTTTATTTTTATAATGATTATATTATTTTAAAAAAAAGATTATCGAATAGTTAGCAAGATTGTTAGAACTTCATTTTCTTTACAACCAATAATTTTTTACACCCATATGCATATGATAATCATTATTTTATCATTTATTTTATATTTTCCTGTTACCTGAGGATAGGAATAGACTAATTAATATTCATGTAACTCAAAACCGATGCACAACTTAGTGTTGATTCAGCGTACATATCTTTGATTAAACTTTTCCAAAAATATTTATGAAATATAGAAAATAAATATATTGATGAGATAAAGCTAATTTATGTACAAACTAGTTTGCAAAAGTATTTTCATATTAATTTATTTAAAATCTGGCTGCCCAAACTAGTTTTATCTTATAAAAAAATGTTTTATCTTTTTATTATTTTTTAATAACTATTATTGGAAGTGTTTTCCTTTTGTTCGACACATTGTCTTTTCCTAATCAAGATAATTAGTAGAGTTGTTAACATGAATCTAGTCCAATGAGCTAGTTTGAAAACCTACAAAAACAAGTTAGATTAAACTAACAAAATTGTAATCTAAATTCAATTGAAACCTATCTAATTTATTACCTAAATAGACTTAAATTAAATAGTTTGAAAACTTATGTATTAGTCTGTTTTATAAAATTATAGTTATATTTTAAAAAATAAAAAAATATTTTATTAATATATATATATATATATATATATATATTTATTATATATCAAATCTTTATATTTGAAATTAAATTAAATTTTATGAATACAACTTAAATTTAAACAAATTATTTTGTTTTTAGATTTTATTTATTTTAAAGAAAGTCCAAAGAATTCATTAAGTTAACATCGAGTAAAAAAATCTATTTAAATATGATTCAAAATCAACGCAAATATATTAGTAACCCAAGCTGGATCAGTCATTTAATAATTCTAATTGTTAGTTTACCCATAACTTAAAAGTGGAAAGATTATTTGTTAAAATAGAATAATATATTTCCTTTTAGAAAAGCAATATATTTATTTTGAAGTAACTTATTTTTTTGTATTATCTCCTTTTAAATCATTATAAGAGAAATATATAAATAATATACACAGTAAACAAATTACATGAATAATTAAACATTAAACTGCATATTCGAATTGTTGTCACTGCATATTAATCTTCTTGTCAAAATCCCAACATGTTATATGCTCCATATTAAGTAAAATAAAAAAAGGTACACCATAATTCATATTCAAGTTTTTTTTTTTTTTTTATAAGTTTTGTGTACAATTTATAATACACTTTTAGATTTGGAAATACGTTGATACTGACAACGACTTCCTACGTGAACGATACTCTTTCCTATCACATGCTGGCAATATTGAATAGAAAAGTGGTCAAAATATAATGTAACAACGGAAGGAAAGGGAAGAACCAAGACAAGGGACAAGGGAGAAGGATAAGGACAAGTACTAGTGGCAGCGCAGTCAGACAGAGAAGAAAGATCAAGGAGGAAGAAAAAAATAGTAAGTTATAATTAAAAACATTTGACGTCATTTCCGTCATTTTACACATATAAAGGGGTGCAGGTAAAACAAATGGGGAATGCAGGAAGCAAAAATCTTCTTTTATTTGTTTTAGAACTCAATGATAACAAAAACCCAATCATCTCCGACAGCTTCTTTCTCCACCTCGATACCTTCTTCTTGTACCTCCATAAATTCTTAAATTTTCACAACTAACCTTAAATGAAATGTAAATATCTTTATTTTACCCTATACATCCAGCTGCAGATTACACTTTCAATCACAGACTTCCATAGTAAAAGTTGTTGTCCTCATAGTTCAGGTATGAGACGCCTTCTTCATAATTTCGGCCTGCATCTTTATAAAAGAAGCGAAATGTCAAAAATGTCTATATAATATAATTTTATACATCAGTCCTGTCCTTCACCCTTACCTCTGTTTTCATCTGCTGAATGTGCATCCCTACCTCTACCCTCACGAGTTCCTGCACCTCTTCACCTCACTGTCATTGACGTTGTTCCTACACAACTTCACCTCATCGTAATTGACGTTGTTCCTGCACTTCTCTAGTCATTTTCGTTGTTCCTGCACCTCTCCACAGTCATTTTCGTTGTTCCTGCACCTATCTACGGCTGTGGATGTGTGTCATGGCCAATTAGACGGTTATGTCAGCTTCTTTTAGATAAATAATTTGTCAAGTGTGTATAAGTCTGATTTAATTTATTTTTTAAATGAAAACTCATTTTTTCAATGATTGACTGAGATGAATTTATGAGCACTCTTCAAAAGGGATATCAATCCCAGATATAATGAGATTTACGATTTAGGATTGGACGATATGTCGTTGGTTAACATATTTGTAGTGTCACAGATTTGAATAGCCAATTGGATCATGACTGACGATGCTAGGATTATATGAGATTGATATGATGGTCAAAAATCTGATTGACCATTTGAGTAAATATCATTATTTTTTTTAATTTTTTACGAGTCTCATATGTCAGAATAGGTAATGTGGCAGTATGACTTCAATACCACCCCTCCTATGACATATGATATCAAAGTTTTTGATATAGTAGATGAGTTATAATTACACTTTAGAGATCATCTTGTCACTATCACATCTGCTATTGAGAAATATGTATATTCAACAGACTACATTATGAGGACGACTGTCTACGTATGATGATAACTTTTTTATGTTATAGTTATTTAATTTATTTTATTAGATTTTAAGTTATATATTTATTTTCCTTAACGAGCATCTTTAGGCAAATAGCAAACATTGTTCAAATGAGGATTGATTGTGACATATGATGATTGATTCTTGTCACACACAAGTTGTGTGTCTGACAACTGAAGGAATTGTGTACATACCAGAGAGATTTGTACGCGGGAGGGGGACAACAAGTAGTTCATAGGAGCAACTATTATATTTTTTTGTATAGACGGTGTATTTTATTTTATATGTGTTCATAGTATATTTTATTTTATATATATTTACAATGTATTGACTTTTTAGATTATTTTGTACTTGGTTATTATATATTTCACATTAATATTAGTAACATACTCATTCTAAATCAACAAATAACAATAAAATTTTATAAGCATATATTAGAATCAACAAATAACAATAAAATTTTATAAACATATATTCATTCTAAAACAATCGATCATCTGCAAGGTTAACATATGTTATATTTACTTTTAACATCTGCACAAATATTTGCATTCTGACAATGTACATGTGTAAATATAACCGATGGACATGTCCTACACATATTAGCCAATTTAAACTAACTTCAATAGGAGATTTATATTTGCTTTAACGACAAACAAATTAAGATAACATTATATCAATTAACAATGAGGTAACATATATCAATTTTAGATTGATAACTACAACTACAATGTCCATTCGCATTCACATCAATCACATCTATTATGTATGGATGCCAAATTGGATGAAATTGATCAAACATAGTAATGAATTTAGCAATTATGGATAACTATGTTTTTACCTTGTCCCTTTGATGCTTTTTGTAAAGAGCAACTATTATCAATGAAATAAATTTTATTTACATGCTTAAAGTATGAAAAGTTACACTTTATTAACCTATGGAACTCATTAACTTCTTTTCTGAGACGTTTTAGTTTTAATTTTATTTAGTGACAAACATATTAATGTCATATAAAGATACACAATTTCTCAAAATTTGTTCTTAGTAGTCAATTTACCTCCAATATCAACTTTTCTAAAATGATATAGACTATAAACACATGTTAATTAGATTTATAAATTATTTCTATTGTGAAACTTGTCTAAAACACTTTTTTTAGAATTTATGAAATATATTTTAGAACATATCTTCTTGGAATATCTTTAGATCATTTTCTAGAATAGGATAATATCCCTGAAACGATTTTTGGACTAAAATTTTTGTATAGAATATTGCAGATCTAACTAACCAGACATGTATTACCTTCGGCCGAACTACCTGCTTCAAAGTTTATTGCCTACATAGATCCTGTTTCATCCTGTCATGATGTCTAATCATATACTGTTTCTTCTGGCTGAATGGCATAGTACAACTCAGGTCATCAGAACAAACAGGTTAGTAAACAAAGTTAAGGAATGTCGATTCCGAACACAAGATAACCCATCCTGAACACACACAGATGAAAAACAAGAATATAGCCAGAATGCGTTAACAGCTGCTTTAACTAATGTAAATTATCAAGAACATGAAACGAGGATTTCCTTGAACACATTTCAATACATGGCTGCTTCACAGAATAGCTGGTCAAGTAATATATAACAAAACATAGATTCACTACAACGAACAAAGTGGACAAGAGGGTACAAAAATACTTCAGTTTATTGGTACAGAAGAACAAGGAACCGAAGAAGGATCAAGCTCCCAACACCCCCTGAGATGCACATTGTCCCTGTGCTGAAAAGCAGGAATCTGATGTGAAAACCTGCCAACCTCTTCTCTTGAAATTTCAAAGACACCAGTTTTGGATCTCTGAATTCTGGGAGCCTTGAAAATTGTCCGAGAGTTGCTATATGGCGACAGAACAACAACTTGTATACTCTTGTCACTATCTGCTAATACTTCTACTATATCAAATTTACCTCTGCTCTGCTTTGAAGAAGTCAGTTCATATTTCTGGTCCTCGTACAAAACCCAAATCTCACCTTTTCTAGGGTAAATTTCATATCTATTATTTACTAAGGGTTCAACTTTTAACTGATGAGAGAATGCAGAGAGAGACAGAGTCTGTAATTTGGCTTTTTGAACTTCGAAGGTGCCACAAGATATTGCTCTTTTAAAGTCAATTGGTGGTGAGCAGGGTTCAAGCATGGAAACCTGCACTCCAAAACTAGGAGTGAATGCAATCTTCCTAATTAGAGCGTAAGTATTGGGCATATGATCCCTATCACCATATATTGCCCATATCTGACCACACTGAAACATGTTTTCAGATTTTTCCTTCTTAAAGTCATGACATGATTCTCCAACCAACTGCCGAATATTGCTGCTCTTCACGTTTTTGCTGTTTTTTGAATGATTAGCGGTCAACTTACATGTTGTCCTTTCAGATGCATCTCCTAGAGCATTTTTCTTGCTTACATCTCCAGGCAACTTTCGACCTTTTAATGTCTCTCCATCATAACTATTTTTCTCACGTTCCTGAGGTGTCTGGACCTTCCTCTCATTAGTCTGAGATGAAGCAGCGTTTCCCTCTGGTGGACTGTAGTCCCTGTGGTCAATGTTCACGTCATCCTTTCTGCCTGTGAATTGACTAGTGCTTGCTTGGCCATTGTCTCTACTTTTTTGACTCGACCTTGGGGACCTTCTGGGGATTTGTGCTGCTCTTTCGACGTCAATACTCTCTTGCAACTTTGATTTGTGAATACTACCACTAGACTTTGCCTGTTCAACTTTTAAGTTTGAGTATTCCCAGTGCGAACAATTAACTCCATCCATTTTCGCAACACCAGTATCACCATCCATTTTCGCAACACCAGTATCACCAACTTCAAAAAGACAAGTAGGCAGACCAGCAGGATCAAGTTCAAAAGATCCACTTGGAACACCTGTCCTTTCAGCACCTGTCATCTTGTATGAAGGAATCCGATGAGAGAACCTGTACATTTCATGAGGTGAAATACAAAATAAGCTAATACCATTCAGTACAGTATGCTGAAACAGACTAACAAATCCTTTCAGTTTGCCAAGATAACCAACTTCAATGCCCACATTTTCATCAAAATCTGATAGAACTTCCACATACTCAAATTGATACTCAAAATGCTTTTCTGGATGTGAACTCCACCCAAGATCCCAATGTCTGAAAATTGCCCAAGTTTCTCCCTTCTTTGGATATATTAGATATGTTCGATTGCCACTTCCTTTAATGCAATGCATCTGATGAGAGAACATAAAACGATCTGAAGTTATCTGAGAATCACCGAGTCTGAACTTACCACAAGCAATAGGCAAACCTGCTTCTTGCCACTCAATCTCACCTAGGTCATTTGAGTCAGCTTCTAGCCACGTAATCCGCAACTTGAAAGGGGAGTACACTTTCTTCACAAGAGCATAGAATCGTGGCATACCATCATTATTATCAAAAATAGCCCATAATTGATTAACAGCGAAACAATCCTCTGCCTTATCTCTCTCAAAATCACTGAAATCTGGATCAGGACAGAAAATCTCTGCATTTGGAGGTAAATTTGACTTCGGTGGAGAACAATAGTCAGCTTTAGACTTTCTATCATTGAGATCTGAGTTCAATACCTCCTTTTCTTGCACATTAGTCTGCTCAACATTGGCTTTATTCCTTAAAATTGTTTCTTCATGTAGTTCACTTGCTTTGTTTCTGGTCTCCCCATTCTGATCACCCACACCAGTAGCACAATAGGGTGGATTAAGGTTACTGAACAACCCACCAGTTGCTGGCACTTCTTTTTCCTCTCCTTTAGGGGTGGTAAATGATTCATGATGTCGTGGCCTTTTGGGTGAACTCCCAACATCACCAGCTTTATCGGTTTCTGGGTAGAGAACATGCTCTTTTTTCATTGAAGTTTCCCTATGAGGATCAACCGTATTTTCTTGATCCTTGGTATATTTGATGCCTTTACCATTTCCAGCTTTGTTATTATCATCTGATGCTGACTGCCTTGCTCTTTTACAACCAACCTTCGTTGAGGCTTGCGATTCCTTGGCTTGGAACACTTTAACACCAGCCTTTGTCACTCCTGCAGCCACATGGCCATTTCTGCTATTTGCAACTTTAGAACAGGCACCAACTCCAGCAGTGCATGTTGACATAGACACACCCTCCTCTTCTCTACCACGAGATCTTCCACCATTACTTTTTGGTGGTTCTTTAGACGATGCATGTTTTGCAGACTCTTTGTGGTTATTAAAAGGTGACCAATATGTTGGTGGCACATTGAGGTTCCCCATATCACGAGCTGTAAAGGATTTAGAACATTGTTGACAGCGTATGGTCTGATTTAAAATAGTTTTGAAGTATTGATATCTAGTATTACAATGAGAGCAACGTGTCCAGAATGTCTGATTTTCAAACTGCTGATATGGATTCCAAGCACGGGGCTGTGAATTAAAAATGTTCTGATAATTCCTTGAATTTCCACTTGGGTGACTAGGTGCGACCTTAGCTGCTATATTTCCCACTGAAATTCCATACTTTGAGTCATACAGAGTACGCTTCCATTGATCACTTAACACTCTGTTAGCTTCACCAATCAACTTGAAAGCAGCCTCTGCACCAGGAGATTTATTTTTATCAGGATGAAGTAGCAGTGCAAGCTTTCTATACTGTTTCTTAATAGATGCTTCATCAGCAGACTGTTGAGTCTGAAGAATTCCATACCAGTCCATGTCAGACCCAGAGTGTTTCTTCTGAGCAGCACAGTGGACCTCACAAACTGTAAGGATCTGAACAATGTTCTGAATATCAGGAAACAGCCTTTGGGCTTTTGTAGCAAATTTCAGCCCCCCTTCATAGTCACCAGCTTGCATCTTATTTTCAGCAATCTGCTTAGCCCTCACAGCTTCATCCTTGTTGCACTCCATCAGTTAGTTGAAATCAAAACCCAATTCACTGCAGTTCTCTGATCTCGTGACAACACATAGAGAGGGGAACAACTCCTGCCTATTCAAAAATTCACCACAAAGTCACGGTGCAACATTTTCACCTGACCAACGCAAGCCAAGCTGCAAATGAACCATTTAACAAGAACTTCATACATAACTTGCTTAAGTAAATAAAGACAATATAATAATATGTTCAAGTAACTATCTATCTCAGGAACAGGTAAAAAAAAATATGATGTCTTAAACAGTAAATCCAAGAAGCGTAAATTTTCATTTCAACTCTAATACTAGCATTTAGGCAAAGTTCCACACCACTAACACCCAGTTTGGCTAACTTCTTAATAAGAACTGTTAAAATTACGACTGTTATAGTTTGTACAGCTAACAATGCTAAAATTATGCCCTTTTTTGCTACCTCAACACAAAGATTTTGCATGATCATGAGGGCTACCCAACTTTAGCCAAGTTGAAGATAATAGCTCTTAGTCTTAAAAAACTTGAAGTGTTAGAATGTGAATCATGTCGACTAGGAAAACAAGTTAGGTCACCATTTTCAAAACAAATGCAACTCAACTTTATCTACCATTCATTTACATATTTGGGATCAAACCATGTCACATCTTTTGGCTTTAGATATTTTGTAACTTTTATTAATAAATTCTCCCGTTGTACTTGGATTTATTTAATGAAAGACACATCTGAACTTTTGTCTGTATTTATGTCCTTTAATGAGATTGAGAACCAATTTGGAAAATAGTTAAAGTCTTCCAAAGTGACAATGCAAAGAATATGTTTCTCTTGAACTTACTTCCTTCTTATCCTCACAAGGTATTTACACAAGTGTACTTGTTCTCACACACCACATCAAAATCGCATCGCCGAGAGGAAGAATAAACATCTCATTAAAACTACATGCTATCTAATGTTGAAACAACTGTTCATGTACATCATTTGGGAGATGCAGTTTTCACTACATGTTTTTTAATAAATAGAATGTCGTTTTCCAAATGACTCACTCCACTATTCTTCAAAATGATCCCTTATTTCATGTCTCTCCTAAGGTATTTTGGCCATACTTGTTTTGTTCATAATGTATCTCCAAGTTTAGACAAACTCCTGCAAAGGCTATTACATGTGTTTTTATAGGATATTCTCGTCTGCAAAAGGATATAAATACTATTCTCCAACTATCATATAAATGGATATGTCAACTAATAACACCTTTTTTTTCTCATCCTCCATGGAAGCTCCCATACCCACTCAACAATTTCTCCTTGTTTCAACCTTTAGTTATATGTTGATATTGACTTCTTCTGTCTCCAACCCTACCAACCTCTAGTCATATGTTGATACCGACTTCTATCTCCAACCGTAATGCACACCACACCAGTCTAACATTTGCCCACAACCTTTTATTACATACCAATGCATGACCTAAACAGCCATATTATTATTGTTTGTCTCCATCATATTCTTCTTTTGTTTTTTCTTAGTCTTGTCACCATTATTCCTGTTGAAGATCTCATATCGACTAGAGATAAGGTTTTTCAATAGTTTATAAATCGGTACAGTCTTCACCTTACAAGTCGGTTTTGTAAGGTTAAGTTAGGTTTAAAGTCCATTACTTAAGATGGTATCAGAGTCTATCCTAACAAAGTCCATCGGCTATCGAATCAATTTAGTCTCACATGAGTTGGAGAGTCTCGACATGTGTTGAAGAGTTCATATCAACTAGAAATAAGATCTTTCAATATTTTATAAGTGAATGCAAACCTTATCTTTAATTAGGCTTAAAATCCACTTTCTAAGAATTCTCAAAATTATTCATGTGCCACTTGATCATTCAAGATGGCAACAAGTGATAATTGATGAAATGCAAGATCTTGCAAGCAATGGCACGTGGGAGCTTGTTCATCTTTCATTTAGAAAGAAGATTGGCGGTCGTAGATGGGTCTATGATGATATTTTTTTCTCCTTTTGCCAAAATTAGCACCATTAGTTTTTTTTTTTTCTTGCAATTTGCTATTCACCATTAGTCACTTCACCAACTTGACATCAAAAATATTTTTCTTCATGGTAATCTTGAGAAGAAAATTTACATGGAGCAATCTCAAATTCATTCAGGGAGAGTCTGGTCTAGTATTGTAAATTACGGTCTCTCTATGGAGTGAAGCATCACCACAAGCTTGGTTTGGTGAATTCAATTGTATGATGCAGATTTTTGGATTGAAACAAAGTAAAGCAAATCATTCAATTGTATTATGCAGATTTTGGTTTTCTAAAATACTTTATTGGGTATCAAAGTGGCTCAATCAAAAGAAAGGTGTTGTCATTACTAGAAAAGAAAATATGCTCATAACATTACAGAGGAGACAAGGTTGACAATTGCAAGTCTATTGATAGTTCCATGGACCCAAATCAAAATTTCATGGTGGACTAAGGTGAAACTTTTTCGTATCCAGAAAGATATAATAGACTGGTTAAAAACTCATTTATCTCATTATTAAAACCTCATTTATCTCATTATTAAAACCTGACATTTCATACAGAATCATCATAATCACTAAAATGATGTCATGTGCATTCTCCAAGCTTGGTGGTAAGTGTTAAAATATAATACTTTGCAACTCAAATTAAATTTATGACTGTTATTTTTTTTCTCTTTATTTTCTTCTTGGCACTTGTTAAGAAGGGCTATATGAATAAAAAAGACTAAGAAAAAAAAAAAGGAAAAAGTACTTCTCTAAATTATAGATAGAAACATATACTTGCACGAAACATGAAAAAAAAAAAAAAAAAATAAAAAAAAAACATAAAAAAAAAAAAAAAAACTATAATAAAAATAAAAAAAAAAAAAAAAAAAAAGTTAAACAAAGACATAACACAATAAATAATAACTTTAATGAAAATTGCAAATCTGACTAAAAGCATTACTAAACCCTAACAGAGGAAAGGAGTTATCAAAATAAGGAGCACATAAAAGGCATAGCAAAGGGTTTTGTTCGACCTAAAACATTAAGAAACAGCCAGATCGGTTAGAAAACTCACTTGCACAGCAACTACTAGGCACCTCACTGTTATTGTACAGTAATCACACCCACTCTCCCCCGGTTAGGGAGAGATAAATGCGGGAAGTGAAAAAGTGAGACTACGGGAAGCAGAAGAAAATTTCCATAGCTTTTTATTGCTAGAATAAACAAGTCCTTGTAATTTTCTCTAGTTCTTCTCTCTCCTACTTCCCTGAACCTTCCCGATATGTAGTTCGGGTCGGATCCATAATTTGCATATTGTGAATGAGAGATTGGGTTTTAATATAAAAATATGTAAATAAATATAGTGCAAATTTGTTAGTGTTCACTCGGTCTGGTGAAGAAAGAAAAGAGGAGAAATTAGAAAAGAATAAAATTTGTTGGGATGAACTTATTTCTAAGAATTTGGAAAAAGAAATTAAAATCGACTTATTTTGGCAATTTTTAATTTTTCTCAACTTTAATCTGTCCTTTGCCTGGAAATGATTAACATGGTCTTTTAAGATTTTAATTAATAAGTTTACAGTATACTTAAATCAAATATTTTTTAGTTAATTAATCTATAAATTAAAATTAAAAAATTAGAAAAATTAAAATTAAACAATTTTTTCAAATAAAATAATTTATAATTTACTATAACTACACCCAATAAACATATGTAAAATGTTGGTTTAATAATCATACTTCACTGCTAATCTTTTGCCAACTTATATGTAGTAAATTTTTTCTAAGTGACTGAAGGGCATGTGTGGTATTTCGTAGGGAGGGACATTATTGGTTTTTTCTATTTTTAAAGTTTGAAAGGAAAGGTTGGATATAGCGGGTGGAATGTGAAAAGTCTGTGAGGAAAAAGAGAAGACCTTTTTAGAAAGTTTGAAAGGAAAGATTGAGTTTGGCGGATGGAATGTGGAGAGTCTGTGAGGGAAAAGCGAAAACCTTCGGTTGAAGTTGCATGCGGCAGATGATGGGAAGTGGTATGCAACGAACGATGGGAGAGGTGGACGACGATGACAAAACGTGGTATTTCTGTGTTTGTGGGTTTAGGAAAGAACGCTGAAGCGTAGGAGAGAGGGGTTAAGGTCATGGGTGCACTTAGATGGTTGTTTGGATATGTGGTCAGAAAGTAATACCCAATTAAATACTTAAGTATATAAAGTTAAACACTTAGAAAGTTCAAAATTTGCAGTAAGCTTTTGAGTACTGTCTATTCCTTACTTATGACAGTGATAGAGAATTATAGGATCAAGTAATGACTATTCGTCCCAGAACTACAAAAGATGTGAAGATTTTAGCTCACGAGATCATGGATGCACTTAGATAATTGTTTGGATGTGTGATCAGCAAATAATGTCCAGTTAAACACTTAAGTATATAAGGTTAAACACTTAGAATGTTCAAAGTTTTTTGTGAGCTTTTTATACGATTATAAGGTGTAATAGCACATCAGGTTGTCAACCAATAAGCATTCTAAACATATTATGTTAAATATATAAAATAAATAATTATGCTTATTCTATTAAAAAAACGTTATTTTATAAGTTACAAACGGATACGGATTTTTTTATTTTATTTAATAGTGATGTAAATGGACTCCATCCAATAAATTTTAAACGGGTTGAGTTAGAATTTTTATTATTATTTTGTAACCTAACCTAAATCATCACTGCTAATTTAATTAAGCTAAGTTGGATTTTTTAATTGAATAATGGAAAAGTTATCCCTTTAAAAAAATACCTTAAAATATAAATTTGATAAGTTAATATATATATATATATATATATATATATATATATATATATATATATATATATATATATATATAGATGATTATTATTTTATTATATACTTTCTATGTAATAATTTGGTCAAATTTATGGAACTTTTAAAACTTATAAACCTATTATCTAACTCAATTTTAATTGTACACACTGAGAGTACTTAATTCAGCTGAGTAATCAACCCAACTTGTCATATTTTGGAATCAGATACACTCTACTTGCATTCTACTATTTCTTTCTGTTGATGCAATTTAATCTTAGACACAGTCTATTAAATATAAGAAGCTAATTGCAGTCTATTAAATCAGAAGTTAATTGGATAGAAGTAAGGAATTATAAATGTAATTATCTTACTTGACGAGTAATGTGAAAAAATATGTTTGACATGAATTATGATATTTTAATTATTAATTACAATTGTCCTCTCTATTTATTTTTATCTTAAAAAAGCAAGATGACTAGTGTAAATTGAGGATTTGTACTAATGTTACTAAAATTAATCCTTTTGTAAGCTCACTCCATTAGTAGGTTTGCAAATCACCAGTGTAACTATAAACAATATAATACAATTCATGTTCAATGTTATAGAATTGGTTGTTGGTAACCTATGAGTAACTGATTTTGCTGTCCCTCAATTATGTTCTCACCTATAGCCAATTTCAAATGCATAATAATTGATAAAAAAAAGTAAGTTCTATGTGTGTATATATATATATATAGTATATAATCTAAATCTAAACACCATACCAAATAAATAAAAAATAAAAACAAACAGCTCACAAGTAAAAAAAAAAAAAAGTAAGAAAAGAAAATAAGTTGAAAAACTAACCTCTTGAATTTGAGATGTCAACTTTCGCGTGCACTTAGATTTCATGTAAATGGATTTAATTTTGTTTAGAGCAAAGTTTTATATAAAACAAAAGAAAATTTGAAAATTGATGTATTCGATGTGGAACTTCAAAATACTTTTAGTTCGCTTCACATGACATTATATTGTTTGCAGAAGATGTTATCAAAATCAATCTCAAACACTTAAAACAACATATAAGCGTAATTTTCTATTGACAAGTAGTAGGATTCATTACTGTATGATCTCACCTCAATGTTTTCTTTGATGCTGATTAAAATCTTCGAAACCCTTAGTTGTTCCGTGTATATTTATAAATCTGGTCTACTATACAAAAATCTATTCTTAACCTCAATATTTTAAGTCTCCATCATATACAACTTATATATAACAATACATTATTTTGAATTTTTTTATAATAGTTTGAATAAGTTTTATGCAATAATTTTAATTTGAGTACCAAATGTTTTATTAAAAAAGTGTAATTTTTTATAGGAAAAAAAGAGATATTTTATAAGTCGGGTTTACATTCTCAATAATTGATTAATCAAGTTATTGATACAAAACAAAAATCCACCTACAGAATATTCTTTTATTCAACAAAAGTTAAATAAATTGTAAAATACATGAATATAAGAGTGAATAAGATAAATATTTCCTCTAATTTAAATATTTATGTATATGCTTGTGGGCTTAAATTAAAATATTCTAAAAAATAAATAAGATATGATTGATTATTAAATATTTGTCATAATGGATAACATCTATGTGTTAACATTTTTACATTATGCAATAATATATATATATATATATATATATATATATATATATATATATATATATATATATATATATCTTTTGGAGATAAGTAAGTGGTATGGTATATTTAATATAGTCTTACATTGCTTAAAATCCAAATCAAGGTCAATTTAAATATACATTTTTCTCTTAATCCGTCGAGATGACGTCTTTTAAGGATAAAACTGTGACAGAGTTCCGAGTTCCAAAGCAGACAATACCTAATTGACCCTAGCGATGTCATCTCAACGGATGAGGTCAGTCCCACATTGCTTAAGAGTCGAGACCAGGGTCGGTTTATATATACCTTTGTTGGGTATCCAAGTGTGAGTCTAAATCCCACATAAAATAAAAATGGAAAAGCTAAGTAATATATAAGAAAGAAGACCAAATATATATAAAAATGGTTTATATATATTTGACCTATTTCTTCTTATTGTAAGATCTCTCCAGTTACCCCCTCAGATTCTCCCAACAACCACAATAAGTGTTATCATAATACAACAATGGACAATACAATACCTCAGATGCCTTAGTTGGCCCTAGGGATGTCATCTCAGTTACACAATTTGGTACAATTTAATATTATAATCACTCTTGGACTTATCATGTCATCCATTGTCCCATTTCATTTATTCTCTCACCCAAGATGTTCAATTCTTAGTGTAAGGAATATGTTGAGAACTTACATTGACTATATATATGGTTAAATTATAATACGAAGTTTATCAAATCTTAAGATTCGAATTGACATAGAAACCATCAATTTGTTTTGTAACATGCTTATACGAAGTTCAGTTGATTTATTCTTGATGTGGGACTTCATTTTTACATTGTGAGTAGTTAAATTTAGTACTTAAAAACCTTTAATCTAACACCTTAAAATTTGTTTGGGTTTGTTTGGAAACTTATAATTAATTACATGTTTCTTATAAAACTCTTTTTTCTCAGAATTTTTGTCTATTCTCATATACTAATTTCTCCTTTTATGATATACTTAATATCTAAGTGAACTAAAACATTGTCCTTATAAGAGAATTAGTGAAAATAGTGATTAAGATTTCAACTTGATGATAAAGATTTATTCAACCAGAGACATAAATGAAAATATTTATAGTTTAGCCAATGATATCTGTCACTAATACTTTTATATTTGTCACTAATCAATGATTTATGGTTGGAGATGACATTTAAGAAACTAACTTTGACTATTATAAAAAGAATATGATATGAAGTTGTGTAAAAAGGATCATTGTATCTTGATTGAGAAGGTAATAGAATAATCTTGTGTAATCATTGCTTATATATAAGGTATGAAAGGAGATGGATGTGTGTGCAAATAAAGTTATATTGTATTGATTGATTAGATAAACTAATTGATATGTAAATCAGAATGTACAGGATTGATTGTACACAAAATTGTATAAAAACACACACATGCTAACCAAAAAAATAACCAATTCACAGTGTATAGTTTTTTCAAGTAAAGAAGATACTTTTCACTTTTAATACATTATTTTCATAATAAAAAAAATAAAATAATAAATCATTCATAGGCCATACATTAAAGAAAAAACATGTATTGAATATTGAACTATAAAAAAATCAGTAACATACATGGCTCTACACTTCACATACATAGCACATGTTATTGAAAAATTCTCTCCTTAATATTTTACTTGTAAGCAATTAACAAAACTATTAAGACAAACCTTCTATAACCGTCATACAAACCTTTGTATGTTTGAAAAACAATTAAAAAATATAGAATAAGTTATAGAATTACATATGTTTTGCTTGTATAAGAAAAATTGTAAAAACAACATGAGACAAACCTTACATGCAAAAATATACATGGAATGTTCCTATGTTGTCATATAGGCTAACAATAACTAGCAAAACTCCACCAAAAAGTCTCTTCAGATGACATCAATCAACAATCATGGTTTGAATCCTCTCACCAAATCCTTCTTCCTTACATTACATTAAGACAAACAAATATATTTTGAAATTGAGGAATATTATCATGTATTGGATTGAAGGTTAATGTCACCATGTTACATTCATATGTCTCTGTTTCCATTTCAACCTATTAAGGAGAAAGTTCATTGTATAAGTTTGTATGAAGCCGTTTAAGTGGTTTAGTTTTTGTATCCTATCCATATCTAATATAAATATAAATATAAATATATAAATATATATATATATATATATATATATATATATATATATATATATATATATATATATATATATAATATAAAATCCAATCAAGTTGGATCTAATCTCATAAAATAAGATACAATTGTATAATTCAAAAATTTATTCACAATGTATAGTAGTAATCGATAAACCATCATATCTCTTATTTATTTATTTTGAATATTTAGAAATACTCATTTAATTTTCGTTCACTTATATATTTATATATATACAATTTATATAACTCTGGTTTAAAATAAAGTTGATTTTTTTGAATTATTTTTATAATATTTTAGAAATTTATATAATGAATAAGGTAGGTAAGAAAATCTACGATTAATAGGATAGTTGTGAAAAGTCTAAAACTATTTTTAGAATGTTGCCTTGAGCAATATAATTAGGAATAGTTTCTTGTCATTTGAAACAAGTCAATTAGATAAGCAAAAGTCCTCTAATAAAAGTTTCTTTTCCATAACTTTTCTCTTGAATCTTTCTCTTTCATTTTTGAGGTTATTTTTTTTTCTTTGACTATATTTTTCCACCCTTTGGTTGTTCGATCCTGGGCCAACAGACTTTCTTATTTTCTGTTGTTCTTTTATATTTTACATGATATTAGAGCCACAAAGGCTCTAGTATCTTGTGTCAAGATCCCTTGGTGGAAAAATCAACAGGTGCCTCAGAAATGGATTAAAGTGTTCATAGTAAACTTAGTGTTGAACTATTAAATGAGTCCAACTACGTGTGGATGAATTGTATGGAGTCTTATCTCGTTAATAAAGATTTGTGAGATGTTATTGATGACAATAATTCAACTCCTCTCACAGATGAGCCAAGAAATGTCGATGCACTAAAAAAATGGAAGTAGTTGAATGTAAAGGTGGAGTTCGTTTTGAAGAGGTCAATTTCTCATGACTTGTTCGATCACATCATGTGGTGCAAATTAGCCCACGAAATTTGACAAACTCTTGACAAACTCTTCAACAAGAAGGATGAAGCACAACTTCAAATCTTGGAGAATGAGATTGCTAACACCACACAAGATAATCTTTCAATTTCTGAGTATTTTCTTAAAATTAAAAATCCATGTTCAGAAATTTCCTTGTTAAATTCAAAAGAAGCAATTTCTGAAGCTCGGATAAGAAGAATTATTATTCAAAGATTGAAGTCAGAGTACATTTCATATGTCACATCGATATAAGGATGGGTTCAAAAACCATCCCTGGAGGAGTTCAAAAATTTACTATCCTCTCAAGAGTCACTAGCAAAGAAAATGACTAGTGTCTCAATAAAAGAAGAATAGAGTGCTCTCATGGCAACAAAGAAGTTTTTCAAGAATAAATGAAATCAAAATAACCTGACCTCTCGCCCACATGGCCAAAACAACTCGAGCCTGAGTGGAGTTAGTGGCGAGTCTTGTAACACCACCTCTAATAAGAAGATTTTCAAATGCTATCAGTGTGGCAAAATTGGGTATATCAAAAGATTTTGCCGAGCTAAATTACAAGAGAGTAATGTAGCTGACAAGATTGTAGAGGAAGAGGACTGGGGAAAGTGTTTTGTGGTAGAGAGAAAATCCGTAGATGCCTTGGCTTCCATCAACTTTGAAAATGACTGGATTGTGGATTCCAGTTGCGACCATCATCTAAACGGAGACCAACCTAAGTTTTCCAGCCTCCAAGAGTATGATGGGAATGAAGCTAAAGTCACGACCAATACTGTAACGGTGGTTGTGCCGGCATCGACAATAAAAGCAGTGTCTAATGAATTTTGGCGATGAACCGGTATTATCCTCGAACTTCCCTTTGAATGTTGGAAATAATAATACAGTGTACCATACAACAAGTTGCACCACTGCGCCCAAGCTGTTAGAAGAAAATGAACGACTAAGAAAAGAGAACATGCAACTGAATCACGAGTTGAGTCAGTTAAAGAGTTTGTATAATAACATACTTACTTTGATGACCAATTACGGTTTTGGTTTTAGCCATCACCAGTTAGAATCGTTCGCTAGTGCTGTGAGGACCGTGTTGGTGTCGGAAGGGAAGGCTCTGGAGCTTTTGTCTGCGAAGCATGTTTCTTCGACTGATGACACCATGCATGCATGGTGATGGCGCTGCTAGCTTCTTGCCATGTACGACAGCGGAGGTAAAGCTTCCCAAGTTGTTTGGGGTTTCTATTGGATTGAAACGGTGTAGGAGAGAGTGCAAAACGAAACTGGAGGGAGATCAAATGCAAACACAAGCACAAACACAATTGTTCCAAGGATCAGATGGAATTTCGAAATTTCACACAAGAACCAAACATATTGAGATCGAACATGACTTTATTAGAGAAAAGATTCTTGACAACACCGTCGACACATTGGAAGTGCGAAGTGAGGAAAATATTACATTTCCACAAAGTCGCTTTCCAAGACTTTCTTCATACTAGACTCAGGTTAATATCCAAAAAATCACTTTAAGGGGGAGTGTTAAAAATAAAATTGATTTTTTTGGATTATTTCTACAATATTCTATAGATTTCTATAATTAATAGGGTACGTAGGAAAGTCTACAATTAATAAGGTAGCTGGGAGAAGTCTATAACTATCTCTAGAATGTTTCCTTGAGTAGTATAAATGGGATAGTTCCTTGTCATTTGAAGCAAGCCAATTAGAGAAGCAAAAGTCCTCTAATAAAAGTTTCTTTCCCATAATTTTTCTCTTGAATCATTCTCTTTAATTTTTGAGGTTATTCTTCTTTTTCTTTGGTTGTATTTTTCCATGCTTTTGATCTTGAGCCAACAGGCTTTCCCTATTTTACATATATTTTACAACTCTTAATGACTTGAGTGGTGGGGAATCTTCTATAGGTGAATCTTCTCTCGAACTTTATTAACAACTCGATGATCAACCTTTAGTGGTATAAACTAAACTCAACTTCATAAGAATCCCACTTTTTTCACCTTGGGAAAACTCTTTTCTTTTCAAGTGAAAACATTTGGCATCCACTATGAGGTAGGGGTAAAACTTTTCCTAGATCATAAAGTTTTATGGTCTTTACTAGAAGTCAAACTATCATCTTGGTTTCATCCAATCTTGAGATTGACCTATCATTTTTCAATACCTTCAAAACACACATCATGAAAAATATTTTCTAAAAGAATGAGGATACTCTCCAACACAAGATAATCAACATGCAACAACGGTAAGCAGAGAAAAATTTCCTTGGTTTTATGATCATTCAACAAGTTATAGTACAACTTGAAGATATATTATAATTGAATCAAATTATTGCAATGAAATGATGTAATCTTTCTCCTTAGCTTGGATTTTGTACTTAAGGTGGGTTTTACCGAGTAAGATTTTAGTGAGACACATTATTCAATAAAAATCGCTTTTTCAAATTTTTTCAAATCATTTCTTGTCAAGTCATTTCGAAAATAAACGACCATTATAATAATCAAAAGTTAGTTTGAAAATAAACAATCATTATAAGTGATTTTAATCGTGATATGAAATTATTTGAAAATAAACAAACATTACATCATATCATAATAATATGATGTTGTTTGAAAACACTAGACCATCATCATAATCCAAAGTTGTTTGAAAATAAACAATTATCATAATATAGTGCAAAGTTATTTGAAAATAAACAACCATGAATAATATTTCCTGTGATGAAAAATTATAAATTATTTTATTTTGTAATCATAACAATATAAACAATAATAGTAAAATTTTAAAATTAGTTTTTTATATTCACATTTTTTATAACTTTTAATTTAATTTTGTGTAATATTTTCTGTATTTTAATAATTATTATAATAATTATATTTTTAGTTATAAATATTTTCTTATTATCATAAAATGTGGTTCTTGTACTATTAGGTCCTTTATCTTTGAAGAGGAGTCTTAGAATTTAGAATTTTTGTGTGTGTAAATCTGTTCATGATGTACGATCTTAATCATTCTAACTGCTTTCTTATCTCCAAATTCCTCCATTAATGTATCTTTATCTATTTCCAACTCTTCCATTTTATTTATTTCAAAAAATGTTTAAAAATAATGTTTTTTAAACAATTATTATCTCCTGCATTTGAAAATAAATTTATTAAGCCACAAAAACATTTTTTATTAAACTAAATATCTATTTTTAATCATCAAATATAATATTTTCTTAGAAGAAAATTAAAACACTTGGATTGTGTGATTGGGTAGGTTGAATAATAATACTAATTCAAGATTATTTAATTAAGGTACAGTGTGGATGAATTCATATTTGTGAATTAGTGTGCTTGATTTCAATGAGAAAAGAAATATAGAGAAAACAAAAACACCAAAAAAATTAATAACATAAATAATGTCACACTCTAGATATTTTAAAATAAAGCAAAACTTGTGTAAAAGGGTGTAATGCCTCAGATGCTAGGCCATCATGATGAAGAACACAACATCACATGCAAGAGCTGTAAAACTTCTGAAACAGCCTGTTGTCTAAGACATTAAATATTTTACTTCCTTTTTGTTAAACTTGAACAACAACTAACAATTAAAAAACATTAATATATTTCACTTCCTGTACATTTTTCTTAGAAAAAAAAAATTATGAAGAGAGAAAAGAAAAACAATGCAGGAAACATTCTGGTTCCTAGAGGAATGAGATGTGATGCACATGAATTCTTTGTAGAAGCAGCCTCCAATCTTCAAAACTTGGATAAAACAATTGCTCGCATAAATTCTTTAGGAGCTGCACAGAGAAGAAATGAGATCACAGAATGAACTTTACACCTCATTCATATATTAAACTGAACTAATGTACTAATTGAGTTGCTGTGGAAGGTATTCAGCAGGTAAATGAGACGATTTTCACCTTACGGAGCTATTTAGTTGAATTTAATAAACTCACTTATTTATTTTATATATAATAAATTAATCTTATTTTCAATAAATATGAGTTTTCTAAAAATTTTATTTTCTAAATTTATATGAAAATAATATTGATCTTAGTTTTAGTCGATATTTAATATATGATAAAATTAAAAAAAAAAAAAAACTCATGTGATATTACTTACCTAAACAAATGAGAACTTATTGTAATTTGCTCAATTTAACTTTTATATTACTCAAACAAAATTGAGAATTTTGAATTTTAGAGAGTAAATCAACAACTAAAAAAAGAGTTGAAGGATAAAAAGGGTTTGATGATGCAAAGTACATCTGTGAAAAGAGAAAAAAAGAAGATTGTACCTTCTAGGCCAGTGAAAATATTAAACTGACCAATAGCCTGCCTTAGGAACATTTCTACTCCACCCACAGTTGTTGCTCCTGCAGCATCTGCTTCCTTCAGTAATCTTGTTCTTCTTGGTGTATATACAGCATCAAACACTAACCAGTAATCTTTCAAAGTTGCCTTGAAAAAGAGACAAGACCAGCAACAATAACTAAATTCACATTAAACATTATTTTAAGGACAAAACTAAGAGTGCATTCCTTGAATGCTTGTGGTACATTTCTTTAATCAGAAGGTTTCAATTCTGAATAGAAAATAACACTAAAATTCTGCATCAATTTATTTGAATAAAGAGTGTAGAACCTCTGCCACTGGAATTCTGTCAGTATTTGGATGCATTCCTACAGGTGTTGCATTTGCAAGAATTGCCCCTTTCTCTGGCTGAAAGTTGACCAATTCTTTGTAGGGCTGAGCCTTGCCAGATACAGCACAGGCAAGAGATTTTGCTCTGTCTTTTTAAACAAAAATAGTGAATAAGAAAACATTTGTCAATGAAAAATTAATAGTTATAATGTCAAATTAATAGTAATATATCACTTATTTTTATACCAAAATCAATGTCAAATATTACTAGACGAGCTCCTCTGCTTTTAGCACCAAATGCCAGTGCTTTCCCTGCACCTCCCGCACCAACTAGCACAAACAATCGACCAGCGAGGGGTGAACCTAAAGATGCTCCACCATCATTGCACCCATGTTCTGACAAAATTTTTGGTTCAAGGAAATCAGTAAAATAGTATTAGTAAAACTTATCCCAATTGTAATTTGAGAGTGCCCAGGAATAAAGAATTGAATTAGATAAAAGAATTGAAAAAGGTTACAAAATTTAGATCAAGCTATTTATATCCTAGTAAAAAAAAATTCTCAAATCAAATAATAGCATATGTAATCTTCTCCAACCATAAGTATTCGCCTTTAAGAATGACTTGTAGAATTTTATAAAACCATTTATGTTTCATTGTTCGATTTGAGAACTTGATAACATAGATATAAGGAATTAGACCTATGTTTCTTCTAAAATAATTAAATTGAAATTACAAGAAAGAGGATAAGTGAGAGTTGTTAAAGATCTTAGATCGACTAGATATAAGACCAATTCGTAGAATATGAATGGATACAATTGAGTTTAGTACAAAATTCACATTTTAAGATGATATCACAATTCACTACTAAATATGGAAACCGCTCTTGGTTAGGCACTGAACAATTCAAGCTTTTAAGAAAGTTGGTCCTTGATGTTGTGTCACAACCTCATTTGTTAAATGATAAAGGGTTTTATTTTTCACCTTTCAGACATTCATGTAGCCTTCTCTTTTAGGATGTTAATTTCTTATAATTACAATTTTCGGCAAGGTCAATGAAACTGAAACAAGTATAACAGTGGGGGAGATTTACCAATGAGTGCCTCCTCAATTGCAGTAATTGCAGCCTCACAATCTGTATTATAACCAACAAGCTTCCCATCTCCTGGTCTTCTTATGATAGTATTAACAGCTCCTATAGACTGGTGGAACATGAAATGAAACAATGTGATCATGCATTACTAAATATTCATTAGATGGAAGAACAACAGCATCTTAAGTCCATTTTAATAGAGCACCATTAGCTTCAACTAACAGCATACCTTACTACATTAATTTTCTTTGAACTAATTTAGACAGACTAATCTTTTAGAATAACATCAGTGTCATTTTAAATGATCAGTTAATGCATGGAAAGACATACTTGAATTATATTTATATTCACCACCAAAACATATGGTCATGGAATCAAGTTACTGGAAATAATGCATTGATTCCATCTACAAATTTTTTGTTGACATTATAAAACTAGCTTAAATTGTTTAATGAGCTTTTAAGACTACAATCAGCTTGTAGATTCTAGATGAGATGAGTGCATATTGAATTGGAGGATTAGGTAAGAAAGAACAAACATAATGATATAAACATGTCAGCCCATCTGTCCCAGTGATGTTGGTAAAAGACCACCACTATGGAACATTTCCATATGTTAAACGAAAGAATAAGCCAACCTGAGCAAGTGGATGGACTTCATCGCAAAACCTTAGAACTTCTTCCTTATATGGAATTCCAACACTGCAATACAAAAGTAGAAGTTGAAGTGATAACAAAACTATTGAACATAATCATTCATGTTGACAGTATCAAAACAAGATGAGGACCTCAAACTCAAAGTGAAATATATGATTCCAACTTGCAAGTGGATTAATACCAACACGTGACATACCTAAAACCACAAAAATCAGGGCTTGGATAGTTGCTAAAGAACTCTTTAAGATCGTCAACAAACATGGGGACATAGATTCCATTGTAGTTTACATGTCTGAAGGAAGGGTTATGCAATATAGGGCCTTTGCTATGGCTAACTGGTTTTGAGATGAGCCCAAAAACTTTAGTATCTTCATTTACACGCTCCAATTTATAGGCTTCCTTGAGGCTGCCAAGAGAAGGTATACCAGGGATTGGATTTCCTGCCAGTGATCCATAGACAAAGAACCCACCAAATTTTGGACTTAAAAGGTGGCTTATCAGTCCTCTTTCTCCAACAGAATAAGCAATCAATGGTACCTGCAAATTCTTACCAGATCAGGCAAACATTGTAAAGTAGAAACAGAGAATGAGAAAATTATTTTTACTATAACACAAAACTATTGAAAAGATCTGAACAGAAGATACTTGGTTGTCAGGTTTCCATCTTTTTACATTAGAAACATCCTTCTTTACAAAAATCATTCAAAAAAGAAAAAAATTACTATTGTTACAAGATTTCTCCTATTCAAGAACGAAACCAAGGGAACAAGATTTCTCCTCCTGGCTCTGACTAGTGCCAAAATTACTATTGTTACAGTACAATTTATATAGGAAATGTTATCATTCAGGAGATGTAAGCTTAAAACAAAAAAAGAAAGAAAAAAAAAAACTCATGCCTGACAATGGGGAAACATGCTAAATATTCTCATAACTTCTGTTATATCAGCTGCATGTGTAACAAGTTTGATGATATCTGATCCAGTTGCTTGCATGAGTGCAACAAGTTGAAGGAGTTCTTCTTGCGGAGGGGTGATGTCATCCACATAGCAAGAAACAATTATTTTTCCATGACTATTATGATTTCTCTTATGTTCCACCAAGCTAGGAAGACAAGAAGCTTCCTGAACAACCATGCAAAGGAGACATTACATGTATACAGTTACTTGTTAATGATAAGCACCCAAGTGGGATGTTATGTTACTCTCTACATGCCATGGCCAATCAAAGAATGCATCATTCAGTGGCTATTTATGATAAACAAATGCTATGTGATAGGCTTATTTCAAAAATAACATGCAATAGGTGATATATATTTACAAATGTATACAAGTTCTTATAACATAATGAATATATTACTGCAATTACATGGATGAAAATTAAAACTACATTTACTAGATATTGTAAAAGAATTTATAAATCATTCTCATCATAAAATTTGTGCTTCACAGGTTTAAATATTTCATCAATATGTATTACGAATATGAAATAAATTGAAATATTAGTGCATTAGAGTTCGGTGGTTATCAATCTCAGAAAGCATCTATCACGTTCATATAACTTCTTCAATTTCCCGTAGAAAACAATTGCCAATGCAGAAAAAATTATACCTTCAGCTCAACCTCTATGAAATCAGCCCCCAGTTCCAGGGCTAATTGCAATGCTTCCAATCGCATGCTCTCACCGCCTTTGTGCAAACTACCTTCCCATTTTGGCCTTTTAAACAAGTAAATAGAACAAATACATTGAATGCAAATAATTAAGAGTGTGAAAGAAAGATGCAACACTTGACCTTACAAGCAAAGAGTAAGATATGATGAAAGCAGGATAAGTTTGTTGTAATGTCAAAAAAAGAGACGATGAAAATATATTAAGTGAGACTGTTCCCACTTAATCACTAGTCTCAAGTTTGAAATTTAAACATCATGTTACAAATGTTAAAAATCTAAGTATAAGTCTAACTAAATTTAAATCTAAGTATAAGTTTAAACGAGTTTAAAATATATTTAGTGAAAATGAAAAAGTTGAAGAACATAAAAATAAACACTTGCAAATTCAATATTTTAAAGTTTTAAATTGAAAGTGATCAATTCTTTATGTAAATCCACCTCGTATTTCATTATTATTTAGTCCCAGTCTTTTTCCCATCAAATCAATAGTCCTCAAGTTTGAATTTTGAAGATGCCACTGATATTGTTTCAATTTTATCAGTAGTCCCCTGATGATGTTTCAGTTTAATCAGTAGTCTGAAATTTAAATTTTGGACTGTCACTTTAAGTACTGCAAAGACGAGTTCTGTGACCTGTAATGATCCTATCATACTAAGACAAAATTATTAAAAGAAACATCTGAAGAGAACTGAGATGAATTACCTGTTAGCAATAAGAATGGGTAGTGGCTTATTTTGGAGGATGATTTTGAGGTGATGGAGAGGGTTGAAGTTGGTGATGCAGTCCAGCCTAACCTCCACTGTATCAGCACCTTCTGCCTTTGCATGTTTCATGTCATTCACAATCTGCTCAACAGATACAGATTGTTGTTGACTTGTGATTGGAGCACAAATGTTGCACACTTGTTTAGTATTACTACCCATTTGTTTTGATTTCTGAAACAATTCAAGAACTACACAGGAGATAAACTGTTAAGAGAAGCAAAATACAGAACAAAAGTAGTTTATCCCAAGCTGACAGGGTTCCACCTATACCAGACAGAAATAATCATTTTAAAATTCAATCCAGTTCAACTCTATTACCTTTCATCAGTGTTTTACTAGTTGACATGTTTTAAACCTATCAGATGAAACTTGTTAAATAATAATATTATTATGTGATCAAATAACCTATTATTCTGTTAACTAAATTTTTAGAATATTAAAATTTTCAAATATTAAATAATATAACTTATTTTTTAAAATCATTTTAAAAATATAAAAAAGTAATTTAAAGTTAGAGAGTGTAATAAAAACATTCAAAAATGTAAGTTAATTTAATCCACTCAAATAAGAGTGAGTTTTATTAGATTGAATCTAATAAAATAAACATTTATCGAAATCCAAACCCTGCACTGATATAAAAGTTTGCTAACTAATCCTCGAGCAAAAGCTTGACCAACTACGAATACTCGTGCAAAAGGTGTAATATTCTTTTAGAATAATTTAATGTTTTTCATTAAATTATTTACTCATCTTTTTACTTTTGAGACCTATTCATTGTAGAAGTTATGACATGAGATTTTTATTTACTTAAAAGATGTTACTGTATTTACTTATGGATCTCATATCTACATTATGTGAGTTTCTTTTTATAAAGTCCTTATATTATCTAAATATTTTAGGTAGACAAACTCTTTAGTCATTTAATTAGATATTTATTTTGGTGTTTAAATTCAACCCAAATAATCTATTAATATAAATATATTATTAATTTTTATTTACTATTTATATGTGTCTTATAAAAGATACCAGTGGATAAAGACAAATATGTTATGTTGTTTATTCTTTCTGTGGAAAAAGACAGCATATGTTATGTTGTTGCTTATCCTTTCTTTCTTGCTTTAATATTTTTGCTTAAACATTATTTATGTCTCTTTCTTTCTTTTTTTTTTAAATTTAAGTGTTGATTTAATTTATTTACATGAATCATTTAATAAAAATACAAATACAATATAAATATTTAAAACTATATCAAAATGCAAAAGAGAAAGAATAATAGTTTTTAAATTTTATATTAACCGTTTTTCTAGTATATGTTATCCAAATAAAACCTAATTTACTAGTAATCAAGTTAGTTTAATTTGAATTTGATAAAAAGATGTCAGATATCCAACCTAATCTAATTTTCAAATCATTTTAATTGGCCCGGGTAATAGGAAAATGATACTTTGACACTCCTTTTTCTCTTACCTCCATTTGACACTCCGACGTGGCAGTGTTGTCCTGCGTGGCAAAGAAAGAGAAACACAGATGGTTTTCTGCTTACGTGGTTCATGTTTGTCTTTTTGCAAAGGGTGTCTTTTGCCATTTGCCATCTGAAAAATGCAGGGCAATTTGAGAGGGAAAAACAGATTTCATTTTCTCATTGCACTCATTAACCCCGCATGCTCTGGAGGAGAGAGAAAAGAGGAAACAACAAGATTCGCGTTCCTTCTATAAGATTCACATTCCTTCTGCAAGATTCGCCTTCCTTTTCCCCACCGTCAAAGCTTTACCGTTTGCATTGGTGGTATTGACCTTAAACCCTAAGCTTTTTTGGTATGAAACATGCTTGCTGTGTGTTGATGTTTGCTTCGTTTAGGGTTTAGGGTTTGTTCATATGATTTGGTTTTGCTTGCTAGTTATGCATGTATGCGAAAAATGAGATCTTGCTGTGTTCTGGGTTGCTGGTGTCGATGTTTGCTTCGTTT